>Ga0160445_100170_pt1 | contig 53357 bp, 42 predicted proteins | sample HID1972M_E1MG_FD_108215 | JGI IMG/M metagenome (GOLD analysis project Ga0160445, IMG submission 108215) | Enriched pill bug-associated microbial communities from UW Madison campus, WI, USA - HID1972M_E1 MG | ecosystem: Host-associated > Arthropoda: Insects > Digestive system > Unclassified ... | reverse complement strand
TATGCAGCTGGACAAGCAGCAGCAGATTGTGGTAAAGTTGCATATGATTTAGGTCTGCGCAAAGTTGAAGTATTTGTGAAAGGTCCGGGTTCTGGTCGTGAATCAGCAATTCGTACATTGCAAATTGCCGGTATTGAAGTAACATCCATTCGCGATATTACCCCACTTCCACACAACGGATGTCGTCCTCCTAAAAGAAGAAGAGTTTAATTAATTTATTTTAAAGCTAAGATTCTCCCACTTAAGGTGGGAAGATACTTTAAAAAACAACAACATGGCTAGATATATCGGACCTAAGTCCAAGATTGCCCGTAGATTCAGAGAACCTATTTTTGGTCCTGATAAAGTTTTAGATCGTAAAAATTATCCGCCAGGACAACATGGTAATGCCAGACGTCGTGGTAAGCAATCTGAATACGCAATTCAATTATTAGAAAAACAAAAAGCAAAATACACGTATGGTGTATTGGAGCGTCAATTTGCTAATTTATTTACCAAAGCTTCTTCCAAGGAGGGAATTACTGGTGAAGAATTATTTAAATTGTTAGAAGCTCGTTTAGATAATACTGTTTATCGTTTAGGTATTGCACCTACTCGTTCAGCTGCCCGTCAATTAGTGGGTCATAAACATATCACTGTAAATGGTGAAGTGGTTAATATTCCTTCATACAGTCTTCGTCCTGGTGATGTTGTTGCTGTGAGGGAACGTTCTAAATCACTTGAAGCTATTACAAATTCTGTTGCTGGTAAACAAATCAACAAATTTTCATGGTTAGAGTGGGAAGCAAAAGAACTTAGTGGTAAGTTTTTGAACTTTCCTAACCGCGATGAAATTCCTGAAAATATTAAGGAAAATTTAATCGTCGAGTTATACTCTAAATAATCATTTTAACGAAGAAAGCATTTACTTTATGTATTATGCTTTCTCGTTTGATATAATCATTTCAACAACATTAAATAGAAATAAATGGCAATCTTAGCATTTCAAAAACCGGATAAAGTTATCATGCAGAAATCAACTGATTTTGACGGTCAATTTGAATTTCGTCCGTTAGAACCAGGATTTGGTGTAACCATAGGTAATGCTTTACGTCGTATTTTGCTTTCTTCTTTAGAGGGGTATGCAATTACTGCTACACGGTTTTCCGGAGTTTCCCACGAGTTTTCTACCATTAAAGGTGTTGTAGAAGATGTAACGGAAATTATTCTTAATTTGAAGCAAGTACGTTTCAAAAAGACTGGAGAAATAGGTGATTCTGAAAAGATTTTCATCGTAATTAATGGTCAAGACCAATTTACCGCTGGCGATATTACTAAATTTTCATCTAATTTCACGGTATTAAATCCTGATTTGGTAATTTGCAATTTAGATAATACGATTCCTTTAGAAGTTGAAATAACAGTAAGTAAGGGTAGAGGATATGTAAATGCTGAAGAGAATAAAGTTGCAGATTCTGCTCTTGGTGTTATCTCCATTGATTCTATTTTCACACCAATAATTAATGTAAAGTATACCATTGAGAATTTCCGTGTCGAGCAAAAAACCGACTATGAGAAATTACTTTTGGATATTTCTACTGATGGATCTATTCATCCTGAAGATGCGTTAAAGGAAGCGGCTAAAATTTTGATTCATCACTTTATGCTTTTCTCTGATGAGAATATTCTTTTAGAATCTCAGGCAAAGGAAGAGACTAAAGAAGTAGATGAAGAAATTTTACATATGCGTAAAGTTTTAAAAACGGAATTGGTAGACTTAGATCTTTCAGTTCGTGCTTTGAACTGCCTTAAAGCTGCTGATATTCGTACCTTAGCTGAATTGATCTCTTATGATGTTGCTGACATGTTAAAATTCAGAAACTTCGGTAAAAAATCATTGACTGAAATTCAGGAATTAGTAAAATCAAAAGGTTTATCTTTCGGGATGAGTCTTAATAAGTTTAAATTAGACGAAGACTAAGTCTTCAAGTAATAAGCGACCTGTTGCATAATTCCCTCCTAAAATTAGTCGAGACGGTATGCACAAATATAATATAAAATGAGACACGGAAAAAAATTCAATCACTTAGGCCGCACCAACAGCCACCGCCATGCTATGTTGTCAAACATGGCTACTTCGCTTTTAAAACATAAGCGTATTACTACAACATTAGCAAAAGCAAAAGCCTTGCGTACGTATGTTGAACCACTTATCACAAAATCAAAAACAGATTCTACGCATTCTAGACGTACTGTTTTCTCATATTTAAAGGATAAAGACGCGATTACGATTTTATTTCGGGAGATCTCCGAAAAAGTTGCTAACCGTCCAGGTGGATATACTAGAATTATTAAATTAGCTAATCGTTTAGGAGATAACTCTGAGATGGCAATAATTGAACTAGTAGATTATAACGAAGTTTATAATAAAGGAGAAGTTAAAGCGGAAAAGAAAACTACACGTCGCCGTGCTGGTTCTAAGAAGAAAGCTGAAGTTGCAGATTCTGAAGAAGTAAAAGCTGAAGCGAGTACAATGGTTTCTGAAAAAGAGGAAACTTCTGAGAAAGTTGATGAAACAGAAACGAAAGCAGAATCAACTGAAGACAAACAAGAAGATTAAGCTTTCCCTAGTATATAGAGCGCTCATATTTTTTAATATGAGCGTTTTTTTTGTCTTAATTTTAATATTTCATCGATTCCTAAATGGCATTATTGTGACATGTTGTCATTTTGGCACTTGTCCGAATTAAAATGTATGCCTTTTAAAGTGAATATTACTTAAACTTATTGCTTGGTATAACGTTTGATAAGCAATAAGTGTTATTGTTATTAAATAAATTGAAAAAATAAAGCATATGTCAAAGATTATTGGAATCGACTTAGGAACAACAAACTCCTGTGTTGCCGTAATGGAAGGGAATGAACCTGTTGTAATTTCCAACAATGAAGGAAAAAGAACTACTCCTTCCATTGTTGCTTTCGTAGAAAATGGTGAACGTAAGGTAGGTGATCCCGCTAAGCGTCAAGCTATTACAAATCCTACTAAAACTATTTCATCTATTAAGCGGTTTATGGGGCAAACTTTTGACCAAGTTAGTTCTGAAACAGCACGTGTTCCTTACTCAGTTATAAAAGGCGATAATAATACCCCTCGTATTGTTATTGATGATAGAAAATATACTCCTCAAGAAATTTCTGCAATGGTTTTGCAGAAAATGAAGAAAACTGCCGAAGATTTCTTAGGTCAGGAAGTTACCGAAGCAGTAATTACAGTTCCTGCTTACTTTAATGATGCACAGCGTCAAGCAACAAAAGAAGCCGGTGAAATTGCAGGTTTGGTTGTTAAGCGTATCATTAATGAGCCTACTGCTGCTGCCCTTGCTTATGGTTTAGACAAGGCGCATAAGGATATGAAAATAGCTGTATTCGATTGTGGTGGTGGTACGCATGACGTTTCAATTTTAGATTTAGGCGATGGTGTATTTGAAGTAAAATCTACCGATGGTGATGTTCACTTAGGTGGGGATGACTTTGACCAAGTTATTATTGATTGGTTAGTTGAAGAGTTTAAAAGCGAAAATGGTGGCTTTGATTTAACAAAGGATGCTATGGCTTTACAGCGTTTAAAAGAGGCAGCTGAAAAAGCAAAAGTTGAACTGTCAAGCTCTACTGCAACTGAAATCAATTTGCCTTATATTACTGCAGACCAAACTGGTCCGAAGCATTTGGTGCGTAATTTAACTCGTGCAAAATTTGAACAATTAGCTGATAGTTTAATCAAACGTACTATTGATCCGTGTCGTTCTGCTTTAAAAAATGCCGGTTACGATAAATCTGATATTGACGAAATTATTTTAGTTGGTGGCTCAACCCGTATACCTGCAATTCAGGAAGCAGTAAAAGCATTTTTTGGCAAAGAACCTTCTAAGGGAGTTAACCCAGATGAAGTAGTAGCTTTAGGCGCAGCAATCCAAGGTGGTGTATTAACTGGTGAAGTAAAAGATGTTCTTTTATTAGACGTAACTCCGCTTTCATTGGGAATTGAAACAATGGGTGGTGTTATGACAAAGTTGATTGAAGCCAATACCACTATTCCCAGTAAAAAATCCGAAGTGTTTTCAACCGCATCTGACAATCAGCCATCGGTAGAAATTCATATCCTGCAAGGTGAGCGTCCAATGGCTGCTCAAAATCGTACGATCGGCCGTTTCCATTTAGATGGTATTCCACCTGCACCAAGGGGAGTTCCTCAAGTTGAAGTTACTTTCGACATTGATGCAAACGGTATTTTACATGTTTCTGCAAAAGATAAAGCTACTGGAAAAGAACAAAAAATCCGTATCGAAGCTTCTTCAGGATTAACTGATGAAGAAATCAAAAAGATGAAGGAAGAAGCTGAAGCTAATGCCGAAAATGATAAAAAGGCAAAGGAAGAAGTTGACAAAATGAATGCTGCTGATGCTTTGATATTTTCAACTGAAAAGCAGTTAAAAGAATATGGTGACAAGATTTCAGCTGACAAAAAAGCTCCAATTGAAGCCGGTCTTAAGAAAGTAAAAGATGCCCATGCAGCTCGCGACTTTGCTGCCTTAGATTCTGCTCAAACAGAACTGCAAGAGGCATGGAATGCTGCTTCAGAGGAAATGTATAAGGCTACCCAAGAAGCGGGTGCTTCACAAGCTGAAAGTCAACCTGAAGGTGCTGCTCCGGAACAAGGTGGTGACGATGTTACTGACGTAGATTTCGAAGAAGTAAAAGAAGACGATGATAATAAGTAATTATTTCCATTAACTAAACAAGAAAGGGTTCCGAATTTCGGAATCCTTTCTTGTTTAGTTAAAAATTCAATTCATTTATTGCCACAGGTTTTCCGGATAAATACCGTCTTGTACCAATTTGGAAATGCTTTCTTGTACAATAGGTTTATCTTCTTTATAAGTTACTCCAAACCATTTCTCGGATGTTGGGATAACCTTAAACGTAGCTTCGTTTTCTCTGATTAATTCGTCTGCTACCAACGGTATAAAAAATTCCGATTTGGGATTTTCATGATTTGCTTCTACAAAGCTCTTAAAGAGTTGCAGTGTTTTATCGAAAACTGCAGGTGTAAAGCCCCAGAAGTTCATAGATACGCGAGCATTTGACGGTAATTCTGTTTCTTGGCCATCCTCTTCAAAAAAGATCCGTTTTTCGCCATCTACTTCTTTAAAATATACTTTTGTGCGCTCAACTATTTCAGTCATATTTCCATTCTCGTCCACTTTACAAACACCACGAGATACAGAACCATATTCTGATAATGTTTTATCAACTTGAAAGCCCATTAAAGCAAATTCATTGTCATTGGCTTCATTAATTAAGAAATCAGCCATCTTTTTAAATGAATCATAACCATAATAATCGTCTGCATTGATAACGCAAAATGGTTCATTTATTTTTTCCTTTGCTGCCAACACCGCATGAGCCGTTCCCCAAGGTTTCGCTCTTTCCACTTCTCTTTCGATATCATATTTCTTTAGATTTAAATCTTGGAAAACGTAATCTGTTTCAACTTTTCCATTTAATTTCGGATCAAATATAGATTTAAAGTTATCAAGAAATTCCTCTTTTATAATAAAAGTAACTTTCCCAAAGCCTGCACGAATTGCATCATAAATTGAATAATCGATAATGGTTTCTCCATTGGGACCAAATGCATCAATCTGTTTCATGCTGCCATAGCGGCTCGCCATTCCGGCTGCTAAAATTAAAAGAGTAGGTTTTTTCATTTTTAATATTATTGTTGATTAATAAATTTTTAATGTCTTTTTGTTTCTATTAACAAACGTAATTTTATTTTGTAAAAGATCGATAATCTTTATCGGCTTCTAAATTATTTACCACTTCGTAAAGTAATCGTATGGCATTATCCACATCATCAATATGAGCCATCTCAACGGTGGTATGCATATAGCGTAGGGGTAAAGAGACTAGTGCGGAAGCCACACCCATATTAGAATAGGCGAAAGCATCTGTATCTGTACCCGTAGTTCGTGAAGAAGCTTGCCTTTGGAATGGAATATCCTTTTCTTTTGCTACTTCTACAATTAGTTTATTTAAATTAATCTGAACTGCTGGAGCATAAGAAACAACAGGTCCTTTTCCACAAGCTAAATCACCTTGAACGTTCTTTTCAATCATTGGTGTTTGTGTATCATGCGTTACATCAGTAACGATGGCCACATCTGGTTTAATACGTTCGGCAATCATTTCAGCACCTTTTAATCCAATTTCTTCCTGAACTGAATTCACGATGTAAAGCCCAAAGGGTAATTTTTTCTTGTTTTCTTTCAGAAGTCTGACCACTTCTGCAATCATAAAACCACCTATGCGATTATCCAGAGCTCTTCCCACATAATAGCGGTCATTCAATATCATAAATTCATCCTCATATGTAATGACCGAACCTACATGAATTCCTAAATCTTCTACTTCCTCTTTAGATGTACAACCACAATCTAAGAAGATGTTTTTCAGGTTGGGATTTTCTTCTTTTTCTTTACCTGATCTTGTATGAATCGCTGGCCAGCCAAATACGGCTTTACGTATTCCTTGCTCGGTATGAATATTAACCCTTTTAGATGGCGCAATTTGATGGTCTGAACCACCATTTCTAATCACATAAATTAAACCCTCATTGTTAATATAATTAACAAACCAAGAAATTTCATCGGCATGTGCCTCAATTACTACTTTGTATTTTGCTTTTGGATTGATTACCCCAACTGCCGTACCATAGGTGTCTGTAAAGGTTTCATCAACATATTCACTAATATAATCTAACCAAATTCTTTGGCCTTCCCATTCAAAGCCTGTAGGTGATGGGTTATTAAGATAGTCCTTTAAAAAGTCAATAGATTGTTGATTAACAATTTTGTTCTTTATTTCTTTATTCTTGCTCATAAAAATTTAAATTATAGTGGGATATTGCCATGCTTTTTCCTGGGAAGGTTAATAGCTTTGTTTTCAAGCATTTTGAAAGCACGGATTAGTTTTTGCCGAGTTTGTGCGGGTTCAATGACTTCATCAACAAATCCTCGTTCTGCTGCCCGATAAGGATTGGCAAATTTCTCTGAATATTCTTTTCCCTTTTCTAACCATTTCGTTTGCGGATCTTCTGCAGAAGAAATCTCTTTCTTGAAAATTATTTCAGCAGCGCCTTTTGCACCCATTACTGCAATTTCGGCAGATGGCCATGCATAATTCATATCTGCACCAATATGTTTGCTGTTCATTACACAATAAGCGCCGCCATAGGCTTTTCGAGTTATAACTGTAATTCTTGGAACAGTGGCTTCGCTAAAAGCAAATAATAATTTTGCACCATGTGTTATAATTCCATTCCATTCTTGATCAGTGCCTGGTAAAAATCCAGGTACATCTTCCAGCACCAATAAAGGAATGTTAAAGCAATCGCAAAAACGCACAAAACGTGCACCTTTGATAGATGCTTTGATATCTAAAACACCTGCCATTGATGCAGGTTGATTAGCAACAATGCCAATGCTTCGTCCTGCTATTCGTGCAAATCCAACAACAATGTTTTCTGCAAAATCTTTATGTACTTCTAGAAAGGATTCTTCATCGGTTAATTCCCGAATAATATCCCTAATATCATAAGGTTGCGAAGTGCTAATTGGAATGATCGAATTCAGTTTTTCACGAAATTCATCATTATCCTGATAGTCTAATTTTGCAGGTTCGTCCTCACAGTTCTGAGGCATATAACTGAGTAAATCTTTTATCGCGTTAAGCGCTTCCAGTTCATTTTCACATGCAAAATGCGTTACCCCTGATTTTGTAGCATGTGTTTCCGCGCCTCCTAATTCTTCTGCTGTAACAGCTTCATGCGTAACTGTTTTTACCACATTGGGCCCTGTTACAAACATGTAAGAAGTATTTTTCACCATTAGGGTAAAATCAGTAATTGCTGGCGAGTATACTGCTCCGCCAGCGCTGGGACCCATAATTGCAGAAATTTGTGGAATAACCCCTGAAGCCAGTGTATTACGGTAAAATATGTCGGCATAGCCGCCCAATGATACCACTCCTTCTTGAATCCTGGCACCCCCAGAATCATTTAATCCAATAATAGGAACACCATTTTGCATAGCAAGATCCATGATCTTGCAGATTTTTTCAGCATAAGTTTCCGACAAAGAGCCTCCAAAAACTGTAAAGTCTTGGGAGAAAACATATACTGGCCTACCAAAAATAGTTCCGTATCCTGTAACAACTCCATCTCCGGGATATTTTTCTTTTTCCATCCCAAAATCAGTGCTTCGATGAGAAACAAACATGCCAATTTCCTGGAAAGAACCTTCATCAAGCAAAAAGTGGAGTCGTTCACGAGCTGTTAGCTTTCCTTTTTTATGTTGGCTCTCAATGCGGGGGGCACCTCCACCTAATAAAGCTAAAGCTTTTTTATCTTCTAAGAGTTGAAGTTTGTCTTTCAATTTAAGTGATTTGAATGGTCAGAAATATTCATTGATAATTCTTCCGATAAAGGTAAGAAATTTGTTTGTTTTAGGCGATTGGTAAAGGAAATTCAAATTTGATCTTATTTTTTTTATAAAATCAATCATAAATTCTTAATATTACACTCATTTCTAAATAAAAAACCCCTTCTAATGTGTACTAAAAAATTTGATAATGAAAGACTCTCTCAGAGTTTTGAAAAAATAATGGCCGGAAATAAGAAATGGGCAGAGGAAGTACAGAATGATGAAACCGGATTATTTAATGAGTTAGCAAAAGGGCAACATCCCGATTTATTATGGATAGGCTGTTCAGATAGCAGAGTTCCCGCAAACCAAATAACAGGGACGCGGCCAGGCGATGTATTTGTACATCGAAATGTAGCTAATCTTTGCGTTCATTCAGATATGAACATGTTAAGCGTGCTGGATTTCGCTGTTAATATTCTAAAAGTAAAACATATAATTGTAGCTGGTCATTATAATTGTGGTGGGATAACAGCTGCAATGAATAAAAAACAGTATGGATTGTTAGATAATTGGTTAAGGCACTTAAAAGATGTTTACAGAACTCACGCCGAAGAGTTAAATGCCATTGAAAATCAAGAAAAGAGGGAAGATCGCTTTGTTGAACTTAACGTTATTGAACAAGTTGCCAATCTTTGTAAAACAACCATTGTACAAAATGCATGGAAAGAGCGTGATGATTTGGCTGTACATGGCATGATCATCCAGCTAGAAACCGGAAACCTTATTGATTTGAATGTTACCGCTACCAATGCAGATAATGGATTGGGAGAATTCTATAAATTTGAATAGAATATAAAGGAGGATACCTTAAAAACTATGGCATCCTCCTTTATTTACGGTTAACCCGATATTGTTTTTTATCAGGGTAGCTTATTCTGCTTCCATAAATGGATAGTGATATTCCTTTGGCGAATCAAACGATTCTTTGATTGTACGTGGAGAAACCCAGCGTAAAAGATTGATCATTGATCCCGCTTTGTCATTGGTTCCAGACCCTCTGGCACCTCCAAAAGGTTGTTGACCAACAACAGCACCTGTACATTTATCATTGATATAAAAGTTTCCAGCAGCATTTTTTAATGCTTCAGTAGCTTGCGCAATAGCATACCGATCTTGAGCAATTACTGCTCCAGTTAAAGCGTAGATGGATGTTTCATCGATAACCTTTAAGATTTCTTCATACTGATCATCCTCATAAATATATACCGAAAGAACCGGGCCAAATAACTCTTCACATAAGGTTACGTAATCAGGTTTTGCTGCTAAAATAACGGTTGGTTCAATAAAATAACCTTTGCTTTTATCATAATTACCTCCAACTATGATGTCGGCATCTGGGTCATTTTTAGCAGCATCAATATATTTAGCTAATTTATCAAAGGATTTTTCGTCAATAACTGCATTGATGAAGTTACTAAAATCTTCAACTCCTCCCATTTTGAATGAAGAAATATCCTGAATCATTAATTCCTTTAGTTTTGGCCAAAGGCTGCTTGGGATATATACTCTGGAAGCGGCTGAGCATTTCTGACCTTGATATTCAAATGCACCACGCACAATTGCAGTATTAGCAATTTCTACATCTGCTGATGGATGAACCAAAATAAAGTCCTTGCCCCCCGTTTCACCGACGATACGCGGATATGTTTTATATTGATGGATATTGTTTCCAATGGTTTTCCAGATGTCTTGAAAAACGGCTGTAGAGCCTGTGAAATGTATGCCTGCAAAATCTGGATGTTTAAAAATTACATCACCAGCGTCCGGGCCAGACACATATATTAAATTAATTACTCCGTCAGGTAAACCAGCTTCCTTGAAAACTTCCATAATTACATTAGCCGCATAAATTTGAGTATTAGCAGGCTTCCAAACAACAACATTACCCATTAAAGCCACACTACTAGGCAAATTGCCGGCGATTGCAGTAAAGTTAAACGGAGTAAGTGCAAATACAAATCCTTCTAATGGTCTCTGTTCAACTTTATTCCAAACGCCACGTGGTGATACAGGAGGCTGTTGTGCATAAATTTCGCTCATGTATTGAACATTAAAACGAAGGAAATCAATGAATTCACAAGCTGAATCGATTTCTGCTTGGAAAGCATTTTTTGATTGGCCTAACATGGTAGCAGCATTGATTTTGCTTCGGTATGGGCCAGCAATTAAATCTGCAGCTTTCAAAAATATTGCTGCTCTTTCTTGCCAGGCAAGATTTTCCCAATCTGCTTTGGCAGCCAAGGCTGCATGTATAGCATCTTCAACATGACTTTTCTCTCCTTGATGGAAGTAACCCAAAATGTGTTGATGATCATGAGGTGGATTAAGAGATCGTTTGTTATTTGTTCTAATCTCTCTTCCTCCGATATACATCGGAATATCCGCTTCTGATGAGCGTGCAGTTTTGATAGCTGATTTTAGTAATTCCCGTTCTGGAGTTCCGGGTGCGTATGAAAGAACAGTTTCATTTACAGGTGTAGGTACCTTATAGAATCCTTTAGACATAATGAAAATTTTAATTACAAAGGTAGTGTTTTCTATAAAACACCTGAAGTATGCTTAGTTATATCTCTGTAAACTTAAATTATTGTTTATTTTTGAACTGAAATATGATTAACTTTCTTCGTTTACTTTTATGGCCATTCTCCTTAATTTATGGGTTGGTAATTGCGATACGTAATTATCTATATGATTGGGGAATTCTTAAGTCTCAGAAATTTGATCTGCCGGTTATTGTTGTTGGAAATTTAGCCGTTGGAGGTACAGGCAAAAGTCCGTTAACTGAATACCTGATCCGGTTGTTAAAAGATTCTTATAAAATTGCAACCTTGAGTAGGGGTTATGGAAGGAAAACCAAGGGTTTTATTTATGTAGAAAAAACAGATTCTGCAGATAGGGTTGGAGATGAGCCTCTGCAATTTAAAAACAACTATCCAGAAATTACAGTTGCCGTATGCGAGGACCGCGTAACAGGTGTAGAAAAGTTAAAAAATTCTAATGAGGTTATTCTATTAGACGATGCTTTCCAACATCGTGCATTAATACCTGGCTTTAGTATTTTGTTACTAGATTATGCCAATCTTTTTAAGCCCAGATTGCTTTTGCCAGCCGGAAATTTCCGTGATTCTTTCGTTCAGCGGAAGCGGGCTGATATCATTATTGTAAGCAAAAGTCCATCAACGCTTTCTGAGGAAAAGAGGAGAGAGGCGCTCAGAAAGGTTAAAGCTTTGACTAATCAGCAAGTATTGTTTTCTTCCTTAAGCTATGGAATTCCTTATTGTGCCTCTGATAATTTGGAGAACTATGGGAACTTAGAAAAAGGTAGAGATTTGAAACAAGATGGTTGTATTCTGTTAGTTACCGGCATTGCCAATCCAAAGCCCTTATTGAACTACCTACAGGAGAAATGGAATACTGTAAAGATACTTTCATATGCAGATCACCATCATTATACAAGAAAAGACATTGAAACAATTATTAGAACGTTCAAAGCCATAAAATCTGATAGAAAATACTTTTTAACAACAGAGAAGGATTTTCAACGTTTAAAAATTTATTTAAAAGATCCTGTTTTTGCAGAGTTGCCTATTTGGATAATTCCTGTAGAGGTTTCCTTTAATGATCGGGATAAGCAATTATTATCAGCTCTTATTTTTAAAACCGTAGCACGAGATACATTGAAGAGATAAAGTACCTTCGTAAAAATAAATATTAAGTTACAACAGGTTTTGTTTGATGAAATGGTGACCGTTAAGCACAAAGAGAACCAAACATGACCAAGATTTTAAAAGAATTAATAGCTTTGTAAAAATGAGGAAGCTTCGCTTTATAATACTAGGAATCTTTTTTTGCCTTATAACGCAGATGCTCTTTGCGCAAATCCCTATTAAACCTAGTGGCAATGGACAATGGGGTGCCGATCTCGACTCATTAAGAGATGCCGAAGAATTGAAAGAGGATTCTATTATTTACAATGCAACTTATATTCGTTATACAACCTTAGATAGAATGAAGCTTGGAACTTATACCGTTCAAATAGACACTACACTTCAAGGCTTTCAATATTATAACCCGCAAAACAATCCATATAATCCGAGTATCAACACAGGAAGCTATGGGCTCGCAACACGTGATCTGCTTTTTAATCCTTCAAAAACCATCGGTTTTCAACCCGGTTTTCATAGTTTAGACCGTTATTTATATAATCCAGATTCTGTTCGTTATTATCGCGCTCGTTCTCCTTTTTCAGAATTGAATTTTGTTACTGGCGACCAGATTTTTGGTGCGACAGTTTCGCAGAATATTAGCCCTCAATGGAATGTTGGCGGTAATTTAAATTTTGCTCTATCTAATGGTTTTTATCAAAATCAACGTTATAATGATGTAAAAGCTGTTGTGTTTTCATGGTATGAATCTGAGAATCATCGTTATAATCTTTTAACCAATGCGGTTTTTAATACCTTAGTCTCCACTGAAAATGGGTCTGTTCTAAATGACACACTTTTTAGGGATCCTGAGAGGCAAGGTAGCGATGCTGAACTTGTGCGGTTAACGGGGCAACGGGAGGAGAGGCCACGACAAACCTGGACTGATTATAATTTCTTCCTTCGGCAGAGTTTTTTCATTGGAAGGATTGACTCCTTAAACCCGAACACTCCCCAACTTCAAATTTTGCCTACCCAACGGATTTCCCATACATTGCAATTAAATTCTAGAAAATTCGGGTTTTATAAAAACGAAGATGATGCAAATGGCGCATTTCCTTTTACCCAAGATCAAAATATATTAACAAAAGATTCAACTCGGTTGAAGACTATTAGCAATGAATTTGGATATAGTTTTTATTTACGGGCAAAATCTACATCTTTTATAAAAAATGAAGTAAAGCTAGATTTGCGACTACAAAATGAGATCTCTTGGTTTGATGCACGTGACGATAAATTTAGCTTTCAAAATACAACTGCAAAAGCTGGTGTAGGATACCGTTTCAGTGATCGGGTAAATATTGAAGGTGATTTTAATCAAATTATTGCTGGAAGAAACTTTGGAGATTATCTTTATGAAGCTAATGCAAATATTTTGCTAAGCAATACAGTAGGACGCATAATTTTGGGTGGATATATACAAAACAAATCACCTGAATACCTTTATGAGCACGTAAATTATCAATATCATAAATGGCCAACCGATAGTACCACATTGCATTTAGATAAGACCAAGATTAATAACCTTTCCTTTACCTATGAAAATGCTAAACTAGGTTTTTCTGGTAGAGCAGAATATTTCCTGATGAATAATTATCATTATTTTAAGGAAGTTGACAATCCGGATATGTCTGCTTTATTAATGCGCCAGATAGAACCTGCTCAGGTTGCAGGTAATATTAATATGCTGAAAATTACTGTGGGTGAGAAATTGAAATTCGGTAATTTTCGTTTCGATAATTATGCTGTTTATCAGAAATCAGATGATATGAATGTCCTTCAAACCCCTGAATTGTATACTTGGCATAGCTTCTATTATAATAATATACTGGTTAAGGTTGTAAACTTTAATATTGGTTTTGATGTACGCTTCAATACTCCTTTTGTTGCACCATCGTATGCAATAAACATCGGACAGTTTTATAATGACAATGCAGATATTGAATTTTCTACTTATCCTATTGTTGATGTTTGGCTAACGGCAACGCTTAAAAGAACAAATTTCTTCTTGCGGTATGATTATGCAAACCAAGGATTGTTTTCGAAGGGTTATTATACGGTTCGTCGGTATCCAATGGCTGATGCCGCGTTGCGGTTTGGACTAAGCTGGAAATTCTATGATTAAGTAATTGTAAATATTATCTTTGTAAACTAAAATTAAAAGTATGAGTAAAGCAATAATAAAAACCGAAAAGGGAGATATGACCGTAGAGTTCTACGATAAGGATGCTCCTGAAACTGTAGCCAATTTTCTTAAACTAGCAAAATCAGGATATTACGATGGAGTAACCTTTCATCGTGTCATCTCTGATTTCGTAATTCAGGGTGGAGACCCAACGGGCACCGGTGCTGGTGGTCCTGGGTATACAATAAAATGTGAATTAGACGGTGAAAACCAATATCATGATCGTGGTGTTTTATCCATGGCACATGCAGGAAGAGATACCGGAGGATCGCAATTCTTTATTTGCCATAGCCGTAATAATACTGCTCACCTTGATAGAAATCATACTTGCTTTGGAAAAGTAGTAGAAAATGTAGATGTAGTAGATGAGATCCGCCAAGGTGATAAAATAACAGGTATAGAAATTATAGAAGATTAGGATTACATGAATTTAAGAGGAATTGTTTCTGTATCGGGAAAACCCGGACTTTTTAAATTAATCGGGCAAAACAAAGCTGGTTTTGTGCTCGAAAGTTTGGATGCACAAAAAGTTAAATCGGTAGTAAACTTATCTACAAGCAAGATGGCTTCTTTGGAAGATATTACCATTTTTGGTGACGAAGAAGATATCCGTTTACCTGATGTTTTGGAGAAAATAAAAGAAGAAGAACGTGTACCTGACCTGAAAAAGGTGAAAGGCGATGAGCTTCGTGAATTTTTTAGAACAGTGGCACCAGATCACGACGAGGATAGGGTTTATGCTTCAGATATAAAGAAAATTATTAGTTGGTATGGAATATTAAAGGAGCTGCCTTTGTTTAATGAGGAAGCACCAGAGTCGTTAGAAGTTGAAGAGGAAAATTCAGCATCTGAGTAATAAATAATAAATTAAAACCATAAAAGGTGTCTTTCAAAGACACCTTTTATATTAGGTAAAATAAATCAATAAAGCTATAATGGCTATTCCAATAATAATTGCAATTGTCATTGACCGCGTTTCACTTACTTGGTTCCCGCCTTTGTACCGATAGTTTCTTTTTCCAAAATTCATAATTCATTATCCTTTCTTTTGGTTTAATCTTATACTTATTGATGAGTTATTTTGCTTTTTTCCATAAAAATCGCTTCATTTTCTATTCATGATGATAGGGCTCACTTTTTAAGATACTAAAAGCTCGATATAATTGTTCACTAAAAAATAAACGAATCATCTGATGCGAAAAGGTCATTTTTGAGAGTGAAAGTTTCTCATTAGCACGATTTTCAATACTCGCGTCAAAGCCATACGGGCCACCAATAACAAAAACAAGGTGCTGTATACTTGAAATCATTTTCTTATTCAGAAAATCTGCAAATTCAACCGATCGATATTCTTTTCCTCTTTCATCTAATAATATAACACAATCGCCACCACCAATATGTTTTAATATTTGCTCAGCTTCTTTTATTTTTTGCTGTTCCTTACTTAAATTTTTGCTGTTTTTTATATCTGGAATAACGATCATTTTAAAGTTGATATAAAACTTTAATCTCTTTTGAAAGCTATTAATTCCTTCAATCAAGTATGAGTCGTCAGTTTTACCAATACAAATAAGGCTTATTTTCATAAAAACAATTTCTTTATGTTGAAATAACTGTAAAGTTAATTTTTCAAAGCCGTTCATAAAGATTAAATTCGAATTTATTATAACATGAAATTTCAGAAAGAAGACTTTTACCTACACAACATAACAAGTACACAAGATCAGATTAAGCAATTAAGCAGTAAGATTAATCGTTTTGCTTTATTACGTTTAACTGTTATACTATTAGGAGGATTTACATTATTTCAGGTAATCCAATCTCAACAAATTGCATTAACCTTAATTACTTTTATCGTCATTTTAATTCTATTTTTTTGGTTAGTTTCAATTCAAAGTAAGCTAACTAAAAATAGAGAAGCTTTGGAGCGCTTTCTTAAAATCAATGAAAACGAAATTATGACTTTTAAAAAGCGGACTGCAAATATTTATTCCAATGGGAAAGCTTTTATTGACGACCGACATTTGTATAGTTCTGATCTTGATATTTTTGGTGAATCTTCTTTATTTCAATTAATAAACCGCAGTGCTACCTTTGGAGGAATTCAGAAGTTGGCACAATGGCTTAATGAACCCTCCGAAAAGCAACAAATTGAAGAACGACAAGAATTTGTAGTTGAATTATCAGCTGATTTTAATTTTTGGCAAAATATTCAGGCTCAATTACTTTTTACTTTGGATAACATAACGGATTATAAGAAAAGATTAGAAAGCTATTTGTCGAGGTCTATTTCAATAACACAAAGTAAAATTCTCCGGATTTATGTTAAAATTGCACCCTTTGTAATGCTTGCTTTATTACTAGGCAGTTTTTTCTCTTCCAAGGTTTTCGCCCTGTTTATTATTCTTGGGATTTGCCACTTTCTGTTAAGTTTTTACTTTGGCGGAAAAGTGGAGCAGGTAGCTGCTGAAATAAATAAGGTTGGTGATGCCTTATCTTCTTTTTCCTCAGTTTTCAAGTTAGTTGAGCAAAAACAATGGAAAAGTAAACTGGCAAATTTGTTACTCAATAAAATTCAATTAGAAACGAATAACCCAGTTTCGAGATCTATTAAAAATCTATCTCAACTATCCGATCGCCTCGATATGCGATTAAATATGTTTGTTGGAACACTCCTAAATATTTTTTTGCTATGGGATTTAAGGCAGGTATTTGCTTTAGAAAAATGGCGAAAAACACAATCATTAGGAATATCGGAAGCCTTTGACCTTTTATCCGAATTGGAAGCTATCGGGAGCTTGGCCACCTTAAATTTTAACCGTCCGGATTGGGTTTTTCCAATAATAAAGGGCAACGAAACTCATGTAATAGAATGCGGCAAATTAGCCCATCCATTTATTAACGATCAAGAAGTTGTTCCTAATGATTATTCTTTACAAGACCATCGTTTAGCACTCATAACAGGTTCTAACATGGCAGGCAAGAGCACTTTCTTACGTACGATAGGAATTAATGCTATTTTAGCCTATGCAGGGGCACCCGTTTTTGCATCCTTTATGGAAATTTCCGTAATGCAAATGGTTACTTATATGCGTATCCGTGACTCCATTAATGAAAGCACATCTACTTTTAAAGCAGAATTAAATCGTATTAAACAAGTGCTTGAAGAAGTTGAGGTTCGTGAAAATACCTTCTTTCTGTTGGATGAAATGTTGCGGGGAACTAATTCAGTCGATAAATATTTGGGGTCCAAGGCAATTATTGAAAAACTAATTGCTAACAAAGGTGTTGGAATGGTTGCCACTCACGATTTGAAATTGGCAGATTTATCAAATACATATCCAGGTTATGTAAAGAATTTCCATTTCGATATCCAAGTTCATGGAGAAGAAATGCTTTTTGATTATTTGTTAAAAAATGGTCCCTGTACTATATTCAATGCCTCTTTGCTTTTGAAAAAAATAGGTATCCATATTTAGCACTTATCTCACTCGCTACTATCTTTTGGTGCCTGTTGTTTGTTTATATTCTGTGCTGCAGCGCTATCAGGTATAACATTTGCAATTGCAACTTGTACCTTATTCTTAAAGCCTGATACGATTTTGTCTTTTCCTGACATCAAGGCTTTATAACCGTCTTTTGCAACTTCTGCAGGATCTGACAAATTGGACTCAAGGATTTTGGAATCTTCCATATGAGCCTTTTCAAAGAAATCGGTTTCCGTAGCACCAGGTACAAGCACCGTAACGGTTATATTAGTGTCTTTAAGTTCATTTCTTATTGAGGCAGACCAACTGTGAACAAAGGCCTTTGTTCCATGGTAAACGGATTGCCATGGCCCAGGCGATTCACCTGCAATAGATCCTACGTTCAGGATTTTTCCTTCATTTCTAGCCATCATATCCTTTAGAAAAAGTTTAGTTAAGGAAATATAGGCTCCAATATTCAATTGAATAATGTCTAATTCCCTATAAAGATCAGTTTCATCAAATTTACCAAATTCACCTTGTCCGGCGTCGTTAACCAATACGTTTATCACAATACCTTTCGATTGGACCTCATCGTAAATTTCAAAGGGACTTTCACGTTTAAATAGATCTTTTGCAATAGTTAAAATTTCAATATTATGATTTTGCTTCAATTCATTAGCTGTTGCTTCAAGTGCTTTACTGTCTCGCGCTACGATCACTAAATTATATCGGTCTTCAGCAAAAAGCTTAGCCAGTTCCAATCCTATTCCACTTGTCCCACCTGTGATAAGTGCGGTTTTGTTTTGTGTTTCCATAGATACTACTATATAGATGTAAAAGGATAACCAAAATGGAAGTAAATGGTTTCAGATACGAATTAAAGAAATTAAAAAATTTTAAATGATCTAGTTGATAATAGTGACTTTGAGTTGCTTCTGCAAATAATCTGTCTTACATAAGAAATTTAAAATAAGAAATAATTAGTTGTAGTAACTAATTATTTAGTTAAATTTGATCTTGTAATGCTTGACTAATGTTTTATGAAAAGATCCATTCTCAATTTTTTATTTATCGCTTTACCATTCCTTTCCTTCGCTCAAAAAGACATTCAAATTACGCTTAAAGGTCAAGTAGTCGATTCGGTTTTAAACGAAGCCCTAACAAATTTATCGATAAAGGTTTACCAAACTTCTGAAAAAAAAATTCTGCAAACTGCAGTTACAGATTCTGTCGGAAATTTTTTGATAAAAGTAAATAATAACATCCGCTATGAGCTGGAAGTAAGTTTCCTCTCTTTTGAAACAAAAAAAATACCTTTGTTTTTTTTCGAAAACAATAGCGATACAACGATTAACATAGGAAAAATATTTCTAAGGCAAGCCTCAAATGAGATGAAACAAGTTGATATAACAGCTACGAAACCACTTATTAAACAGGAAATAGACCGTATTGCCTATAATGTTCAAGAAGATCCGGACAATAAGTTTGAATCTGTCTTAGAAATGCTAAAGAAAGTGTCCTTGATCGCTGTAGACGGTCAGGACCGTATTGAACTAAAGGGTCGCAGGAATTTCAGGATATTGATCAATGGGCGCCCGTCATCTTTGTTTGCAAATGATCCCTCTACTGCTCTGCAAATGATGGCTGCAAATACAGTTGAGAGAATTGAGGTAATAACCACCCCGCCTTCCAAATATGATGCGGATGGCCTGGCCGGATTGATCAACATCGTTATGATCAAGAAAACAGTTGATGGATACAATGGCACGCTTAGGCTAGCAAGAAATTTCCCATATGGCCCTCTTGGAAGTTTAAGTACCACACTTAAAAATGGAAAATTTGGAATGTCTGCATTTGGCAGCTATTTCCACCAAAGCCAGCCGGCAACCAATTTCGGGAACACAATAAATACCATGGGCCAAATCGGTACACATTTTAATCAAGGTGGTTCTCAAAGGTATAGCGGTGAATCGATAGCTGCAAACGGGGAACTAAGTTATGAAATTGATACCTTGAATTTGCTTACCCTTTCGGTAGGGCATAATGACTATGATTTCCAACAAGAAGTTGAACAGCTGTCAACCTTAACAAATGGATCCAATGAAACCCTCGAATCTTACAGCCTTGAGCACAATGGCGAACCAAGGTGGGCAAGCCTAAATATGGACATAAATTATCAATTGGGTTTTAAAAGGAACAAGAACCAATTATTTACTGTATCATATAAATTTTCAAAGTCGACGAATGATGTTCTGGATATGATTAATATAAGCCAAAAAATCAATTATTATTTAGACAGTTATAAGCAGAAGGACAATGCCGGCCTGAACGAACATACTTTTCAGGCGGATTATATCCAACCGGGTAAAAACCTTACGATGGAAGCTGGGGGAAAAGTGATAAGCAGAAATAATTTCAGTAACTACTACAATAGTATCAATGAGTCAGGAGCTGTTAGGATCCAAAACAATTTTGAATACAACCAGACCGATTATAATTTATATAATTCATATCATTATGTTAAAAATCAATGGGCATTCAAGGGTGGAGTAAGGTTGGAAGCTACCCAAATTGATGAACAGCTACAATTTGAGGATTTCGATAATAAAGGCAATTACTTTAAAATAATACCTTCCGTTTCGATCCAATATACTTTGGATAAAGGAAGTATAAACTTTGGTTTTAGCCAAAGGATACAAAGGCCCAATGTATCTGAATTAAACCCTTTTCAAAACCTCTCTGATCCTAAAATTATATCATCTGGGAATCCAAACTTAAGGCCCGTTGTCGCCAACAATTATGAGCTTTCTTATAGTAATTTCAAGAAGGGATCAATATATGTGAGTTTGGGGTATTCCTATGTAAACAACAATATTGAAAGGGTCACAACGCTTTTGTCAGATACAGTTTTGAAAACAACCTTTGAAAACATTGGAAGGAACCGTAACCTAAGCTTAAATGTAAGCACTAGCAACTCGATAACCGATAAGTTGAGGCTTACTTCCAATGGACAGCTAAATTACATAAGCCTAAAGGGAAGTTATAAAGACCAAAGTTTTCAGAATGATGGGTTCCGCACGAGCTTAAGGCTTTCCATGAACTATCAAATTGCCGACGGGCTGCGTTCCGTGCTTAGCATGAATTATACAAGTTCGGAAATTAGGCTGCAGGGCAAAACAACTTCTTATCCAAGTGTGTCCTTAAACGTTTCAAAGCAATTGTTTGATAAACGTCTTTCAATTTTTGCTTCAATAAGCAATCCTTTTTCAAAATTTATTAATGTTGATAATTATACTAAGTCTTTAGATTTTTATCAATCATCTTATTCACAGTATTATTATAGGACTTTTGTAGTAAGCTTGAACTATTCTTTTGGGAAGCTAAAAGAATCGTTAAAAAAAGCGAAAAGGGGAATTAGGAATGATGATATTAAACCAGTGGAAATTAAACTAAACTAGTGAATAGATAACGTGTTTACAATACGTTTGTCGTTACAACATAATCCCTTTCTTCGTAATTGGTGATTAATTCTTACTTTTAGAAATTATTAATAGATGGTATAGAAGAAGAATATTTATGAAACTACTTGAAGGAAAAATTGCCCTAATTACAGGTGCATCAAAAGGAATAGGACGTAAAATCGCGGAGAAATTTGTAGAGCAAGGTGCCAATGTGGCTTTTACTTATCTTTCATCGGTTGAGAAGGGTGAGGCCCTAGAACAAGAGCTCCAAGTTTTTGGAACAAAAGTAAAAGGTTATCGTTCTGATGCTTCAAAATTTGATGAGGCTGAAAAGTTAATTCAAGATATAGTAGCCGATTTTGGTATCATCGATGTAGTTGTAAATAATGCAGGAATCACTAAAGACGGATTGCTCATGCGAATGAATGAACAAAACTGGGATGATGTCATTGATATCAATTTAAAATCGGTATTTAATATAACTAAGGCCGCTTCACGCGTAATGATGAAAAATAGAAAAGGTGCTTTCATAAACATGAGCTCGGTTGTTGGTATACAAGGAAATGCTGGGCAAGCGAATTATTCTGCTTCTAAAGCTGGTATAATTGGTTTCTCCAAATCGGTAGCTAAAGAATTAGGTTCAAGAAATATTCGGACGAATGTTGTTGCTCCTGGTTTTATCCGTACAGAAATGACTGACGTGCTAGATCCTAAAGTTGTTGAAGGGTGGGAGCAAGCAATTCCATTAAAACGGGCTGGTGAGCCGGAAGACGTTGCAAATCTTTGTGTATTCTTAGCTTCAGATATGAGCTCTTATATTACAGGGCAAGTTATACCTGTAGATGGAGGGATGTTGTAGACCTAGAGATGTTTACATTGTTATTCATGAATGATAACGTAAACATCTTCGTTATCTTTTTTCATAAAATATTTTTCACGTGCAAATTTTTGGAGCTTTTTTGGATCTGTAGTTAATTCTTCTAAATCTTTTTGAACTTTTGAAGTTTCTTGTGTGTAGAAATCTTTTTCTTTTTGCAGTTCGGTTAACTGACTTTGGTAATGATATTGGGAAGAGATATCATTGCGATCAAAAAATAGCATCCAGGTTAAAAAGGCTAAGCTTGCAATTATATATTTGTTTTTAATGATATGTAGTGCGCTGTGCATGAACAAATATAAAGGATGGAATTGAGAAAACAGAAAAAATCTGTTAAAAGTAAAAAGGTCTGCGGTTTAGCAGACCTTTTTACTTTTAATGAGAATAATTATTTAATGAATTTGAAATTCTTTCCTAAGAATTTGGCATTGCTTCCCAATTCCTCTTCAATGCGAAGAAGTTGATTGTATTTTGCAATCCTGTCTGAACGAGAAGCAGAACCAGTTTTAATTTGTCCACAATTTAAAGCTACGGCCAAATCTGCAATGGTATAATCTTCCGTTTCTCCTGATCTATGGCTCATTACTGAAGTATAGCCATTGGTTTGTGCTAAAGAAACTGCATCAATTGTTTCGGTTAAACTACCAATTTGATTAACCTTAATCAATATGGAATTAGAAATATGTTCTGTAATACCTCTCTGTAAGCGGGTAACATTGGTTACAAATAAATCATCACCAACTAACTGAGTTTTATCTCCGATTGCTTCAGTTAATGATTTCCAGCCAGCCCAATCATCTTCATCTAAACCGTCTTCAATAGAAATGATCGGATATTTTTTAGTCCACTCTACCCAATAGTTAACCAACTCATCAGTGGTCATCTGTTTATTGTCAGATTTATGAAAGGTGTATAAACCTGTTTCTTTGTTGTAGAATTCAGAAGAAGCGGCATCCATTGCGATGAAAACATCTTCGCCAGGTTTGAAACCAGCTGTTTCAATAGCTTTTAATACGGTTTCAACAGCTTCTGCATTAGACCCAATATTTGGTGCAAAGCCACCCTCATCACCAACATTCGTTGAGTAGCCTTTTTTCTTTAATACATTTTTTAAATGGTGAAATATTTCAACGCCCCAACGAAGTGATTCTGAAAAAGATTCAGCTCCAACAGGCATAACCATAAATTCCTGGAAATCAATTTTATTGTCTGCATGTGAACCACCGTTTAAGATGTTCATCATGGGAATTGGCAATGTGTTTGCATTTACGCCACCAACATAACGATATAGAGGTTGTCCGCTTTCCTGGGCTGCAGCTTTTGCAACAGCTAAGGAAACACCCAATATTGCGTTTGCGCCTAATTTTGCTTTGTTTTCAGTTCCATCCAATTCGATCATTAAACTGTCGATTGCATTTTGTTCAAAAACATCAGATCCATTTAATGCAAGAGCAATAGTTTCATTTACATTTTTTACGGCATCTAAAACGCCTTTACCTAAATATTTAGATTTGTCATTATCACGAAGTTCAACAGCTTCATAACTTCCAGTAGAGGCGCCAGATGGAACTGCTGCACGACCTACAAATCCATTTTGTGTTGTAACGTCAACTTCGATAGTTGGATTACCGCGCGAATCCAAAATTTGTCTCGCATGTACGTCAATAATTAAACTCATTTTTTATTGTTTTTTTTATTAATAACTCCTTAGTGTAAAAAGTACCCTAATGATAGGAATGTCAAATATAAGATATTTTAATTAATTAAATTTTCTCTAAAATAAACTATTTAACTGAGCTTAATGCATCTATGAAATCATTAAAGAGATAAATAGAATCGTGAGGACCTGGCGAAGCTTCTGGGTGGTATTGAACAGAAAATGCATTTTTTCCTTTTACGCGTATTCCTTCAATGGTATTGTCATTAAGGTTTCGATGAGTAATTTCTACTTTATCTGAACGTTCTACATCTTCTGCTATAACACCAAATCCATGATTCTGGCTTGTTATTTCACATTGTCCGGTTATGATATTTTTAACAGGATGGTTCGTTCCACGATGTCCATTAAACATCTTTTTGGTTCCGATGTCATTAGCCAAAGCAAGTAATTGATGGCCTAAACAAATGCCAAACATTGGCTTTTCTGCTGCGATAATTGATTTAACAGTTTCTAAGGCATAAGGCATCGCTGCCGGATCGCCAGGGCCGTTAGACACGAAATACCCAGACGGTTTCCATGTTTCCATTTCTTCAAAAGTGGTTTTAGCTGGAAAAACTTTTAAATAAACATCCCGATTATCAAAATTTCTAAGGATATTTTTCTTCACTCCTAAATCTAAAACTGCAATTCTGTGTTCTGACTGTTCGTCACCATAATAGTATGGCTCTTTTGTTGAAACTTGTGATGATAGCTCTAATCCTTCCATAGAAGGAACTGCTTTTAACTGAATCTTTAATTCATCAAGGTCAAGTATCTCTGAAGAAATGATTGCATTCATTGCGCCTTTATCACGAATATGGCGGACAAGAGAGCGTGTATCAATATCTGAAATGCCAACCAGGTTTTGTTCTTCAAAGAAGTTCTGAATGGATTTGTCGGCCATTTTACGGCTATAGGTAATGTTGTAATTTTTACAAACCAAGCCTGAGATTTGGATTTTGGTAGATTCATCCTCATCATCTGCAATGCCATAATTACCAATATGGGCATTAGTAGTAACCATGATTTGCCCAAAATAAGAAGGATCAGTAAAAATTTCCTGATAGCCGGTCATTCCAGTATTGAAGCAAATCTCACCTGTAGTGGTGCCAATTTTTCCGGCCGCTTTTCCATGGTAAGCTGTGCCATCTTCTAATAATAAAATCGCTGGTAGATTCGTGTAAGTAGTCATTCTTTTTCGTTGTTTCTTTTTCTAGATAATAGAGCGTGAAAATTTTCAGGGAATTTCGTGCAAAAAAAATGGCCATTGAAGGCCTGAGATATTTTAAAAGGGTAAAGTATACCGTTGATTTTGACAGTATATTTGTATTGGGGAATGAAGTAAGGGACTTCAATTTTCACAAAGGACAAAGGTAGAAATAATTTCTGAAATATTGAATTATTTCTTATTAAAGAGTAGACTTTCTTTATTAAAGTTCTTTCCTTAATCTGGCCACTGGAATATTCATAGCTTCCCGATATTTCGCCACAGTTCGCCTTGCAATAGGATAACCTTTTTCTTTTAATACCTCCGTAAGTTTTTCATCGGCAAGGGGTCTTCTCTTATCTTCATTGGCAATACATTCTTCCAAAATCTTCTTTACTTCTTTATTAGAAACTTCTTCACCACTTTCAGTTTGAATAGCCTCTGAAAAAAATGATTTTAATAAGAAAGTTCCAAATTCAGTTTGAACATATTTAGAATTAGCCACTCGTGAAACTGTGGAAATATCCATATCAACACGATCTGCAATATCCTTCAAAATCATTGGGCGCAAATTTCGATCGTCTCCGGTTAGAAAATATTCATATTGGTAATTCATAATAGCACTCATGGTTTTTAACAAGGTTTGTTGCCTTTGTTTAATAGCATCAATAAACCATTTTGCGGAATCCAGCTTTTGCTTTACGAACTGTACTGCTTCTTTTAGCTTCTTATCTTTTTGATCAGATTTATCATAATGCTGAAACATTTCCTGGTAAGATTTGCTTACCCGAAGTTCAGGTGCATTTCGTGCATTTAAGGTTAAAATTAATGTTCCATCGTTATTCTCGATATGGAAATCGGGGATAACATGCAGTTGCTTTCCTGCTACTGCTCCAGAATCACCTGGTTTTGGATTCAATTTTAAAATTTCGTCAATAATTGCTTTTAGTTCTTCTGAATTTATATTCAGAGTCCTTTCAAGCTTATCGTAATGTTTTCTTGTAAATTCTTCTAAATGATTTTCTATGAGCTGTATTGCTTTCTGAATGGTTTTATTCTGAGTGTCTTTTTTTCTTAATTGAATAAGCAAGCATTCTTGTAAATTACGTGCTCCAACACCAGGCGGATCAAAACGTTGAACCTTTTCTAATATATTGATTATTTCCTCTTCACTTGCAATAACGTTTTGGGAAAAAGCTAAATCGTCTGTCAAAGATTCAATAGGCCGACGCAAATAACCATCGTCGTCTAAGCTTCCTATAATTTGTTGCCCAATAAGTAAGTCCTTTTCAGACAAGGAAAGTAAGTCTAATTGCTGTTTTAGCGTTTCAAAAAAGGAATTTTGAACAGCTATTGGAATCTCTTTGCGGTCATCCTCATCATCGCTGCTGCGGTTGCTAGATCCGCTATAATCATTGATGTTATCATCTTGCAAATAGTCTTCAACATTAAACTCTTCATTGTCAGAATTTTGCTCTTCTTGAGTAGCCTGATCTCCAGAGTCCTTGTCTGGATACTCCTCTTGGGGCTCATTCATATTGGCTAAGCTCAGATCTTCAAGAGCAGGGTTTTCTTCTAACTCTTCCTTGATTCTTGCATCTAAGGAAACAGTAGGCACCTGAAGCAGTTTGATAAACTGAATCTGTTGAGGTGATAATTTTTGTAGTAACTTTTGTTGTAAACTTTGTTTAAGCATATTCTTTATACAAAGGCAAACTTACATTAAAAAGTGCAAAAATATCGTTTGGTTGACAAAATTCTACTTCTTTGGCATTGAAAATGGTGTTAATATAAAGATTCTTGTTGAGAATGTAATGTTTTTTTTATTTTCTAATAAAATGCAGTAATTCTTTTTCTATTATTGTATTAATACTCATTCATATATTTACTTATAAATTAACTTTTTATGGGATTTGTTAAGGAGTTCAAAGAGTTTGCTATGCGCGGAAGCGTAGTTGACTTAGCAGTCGGTGTGGTTATTGGTGCTGCCTTTGGCAAAATTGTTACTTCGCTAGTTGATGACATTATTATGCCTTTTGTTGGGTTTATAACTGGAGGGATTGATTTTTCCTACATGAAGTTTGTGATTAAACCGGGCGATCCAGCCAATCAGGTGCCAGAAACTGCAATTATGTATGGTAGTTTTATAAATGTAGTTATTCAGTTTTTAATTGTCGCTTTTGTAATATTTTTGGTAATAAAGGGACTTAATTCCTTAAAGAGGAAAGAAGAAGTAGTTGAAGAGGTTACACTGGCCGGTCCAACTCAAGAAGAATTGCTTACCGACATTCGTGATTTATTGAAAAGACAGGCTTAAAATTTTATCGTTTGATTTATTTGATAGTCTAATGATTTAACTTTACATTTGCATTCTCAATTTTTTTAGATTTAACATACAAGAGTTTTAATATATCGTCATGAAAAGAACATTTCAGCCTTCGCAGCGTAAAAGAAGAAATAAACACGGGTTCAGAGAACGTATGAGTACTGCAAACGGAAGAAGAGTTTTAGCTGCAAGAAGAGCTAAAGGAAGAAAAAGATTATCCGTATCTGACGAAGGACGTCATAAAGCGTAGTTCATTATTACTTGTGCTTTCTCTGCCTTATTGTCCTTAGGATTTGAGTGTGTTGCAGAAGTACTAGTAAAATGAAGAATTATTTTAAAAAAGAAGAACGACTTTGTAACAAAAGGCTTATCAATGCCCTTTATGAAAGTGGTTCTTCTTTTATTTTATATCCCTATAAGGTAGTATTTCATCCGGTCGATGAACTTACAGTGCCTGCGCAAGTTCTAATTTCTGTGCCCAAACGGAGGTTTAAGCGTGCTGTAGATCGTAATTTATTGAAGCGTCGTATTCGCGAAGCTTTTCGTTTACAAAAAAATAGTTTGCTGTATCCTTTTTTAGAAGATCATCCTATCTTGCTTTCAATTCAATACATTGGAAATAAGATCGAAGATTATGATTTAGTTTTCAAAAAAATGACCGCACTTTTTCTTAAATTACAGAATGAATATTCTAAAGTTCATATGGAATAAGGTAATTAAAGGTTTTTTCGGATTTGTCTTTTTATTAACGATCCGAATCTATCAAATTTTTATTTCCCCTTTATTTGGTGCCTCTTGCCGTTATACGCCTACCTGTTCTCAATACGGCCTTCTCGCAATTAAGAAATACGGACCTTTTAAAGGAGGTTGGCTAACCTTAAAACGTGTTGCCAGTTGTAATCCCTGGGGCGGTCATGGGCATGATCCTGTTCCTTAAATTAACCAATCTATTCTTTGTATGGTTGATTATCAATTTACAAATAATAAATATCTTTGTGCATGATCATACTCCAAATTGAAACCGCTACTTCCGTTTGTTCAGTTGCTTTATCACGGGCTGGTGAAACCATCGCAAAAGTTGAATTGGATGAACCCAATGTTCATGCATCCAAATTGACTAGGTTGATTGAGCAGGTTATGCAGGCAGCTGCACTCCAACTATCGGATTTGAATGGCATTGCGGTAAGTAAAGGTCCTGGTTCTTATACAGGCTTGCGTATTGGGGTATCCACTGCTAAAGGTTTATGTTATGGATTAGAGATCCCTTTAATCGGAATTGATTCGTTATACGCTTTGGCCAATGGATTTTTGCGAAGTAACATTGTTCCTGAGAATTCATTGATTTATCCAATGATTGATGCTCGCCGTTTAGAAGTCTATACCGCAGTATTTACAAGTGATTTAGAATTAAGACAAACTACTAAGGCTCAGATTATTGATTCTACTTATTTTAATCAGATTCCATCTAATCAGCCTGTTGTTTTATTTGGAGATGGAGCAGATAAATTCAAAGAGATGTTTGTTGAAAGGAAAAATGTTCAGGTAGTGCCTGCTTTTAAACAATCAGCCGCTTATTTAAGCAAACTTGCTTATCAGGCGTTTCAAGAATCCAAGTTTGAAGACATAGCTTATTTTGAACCCTTTTATTTGAAAGACTTTATTCCATTAAAAAAACTAAGAAATAATAAGAGCTTACTTTAAGAGAGTAATTCAAGTTTACCAGGATTATTACTTATGAAATTAAATAAAGAAACCGCAGAGAGTCCCTTAGTTCTGTCAGGTATTTTATTTTATAGCTAAGTCATTCCGTCTAACCTCCAATAGTTTATTTTTTAACTTTTTCTGCATTTGCCGTAATACCTTTGCATATTCAGGATTATACGCCAAATTATTATATTGGTTATAATCGTACTTCATATTAAACAATTCCATTCCGCCAGCCGCATCTTCATTATATTGAATATAAGCCCATTTATCATTCCGAATTAAAAACGCTTTTCCCTCCTCACTTACTGAAAATGCCATATCCCGCACTTCATAATCTGGATTGTCCAAAGTACCGCTAATATCTTTTCCCTGTAATTGGCTGGAATAATCTAATCCTGCAAGACTGGCTAACGTAGGATACAAATCTAACAATTCGGTAAACGAATGGCAAACTGCAGGTGTTTTTCCAGGTACTTTAATGATTAAAGGTATCCGTACTGATTCTTCATGTAAACTTCGTTTCATCCAAAAACTGTGTTCTCCCAAATGAAAGCCATGATCTGAAGTGAAAACTACTATGGTATTATCATCCAAACCTTCTTCTTTTAAAGTTTCCAGTACTTTTCCTACTTGGGCGTCCATATAAGAGACTGAAGCGTAGTACCCTGCTATCGCCTTTCGTTCCTGCTCTTCGTTCATTTGAGCATTTACACTAGTTACATAGTTAATTCCTCTGTTTGGAATATCATCCCAATCACCTTCCACTTTTGGAGGTAATACGATTTGATGATAAGGATATAATTCAAAATATTTTTTTGGAGCTACAAAAGGAACATGTGGACGAACAAAACCTACCGCAAGAAAAAAAGGCTTGTTTTTGTGTTTTTTGATCAATTCTATGGCTTTTTGTGCAGTTTTGCCGTCAGCATGTATTATATCCTCACCTTCTGCTTTTACGATGGTCATTACGTTACCCCCCATTCTGTCTTTTAAATTATTAGGATTATTTTGAACAAGTTCTGCTTTTCCTTCAGCTTTCCATTCGGGACCAGAACTGTTAAAGCGCTCTGTCCAAGAGGCCGGATCATCTTGCCCATTAGAACCAGTTTCAATATCTATAGGCACGCCCATATGGTATATTTTGCTCACCCGTGCCGTATAATAACCGTTTTCCTTAAATAATTGAGGCCAGGACTTTCGATTAGGCCCTACATTTGATCGGCCGCTCACATATCCATAGGTGCCTGTAGCACTTGGGTAATAACCAAACATAAGGGATGCCCTTGAAGGGCCACAGACTGGATATTGAGAATAAGCTCGAGTATATTTTGTGCCTTCGGAAGCCAATTTATCAATATTTGGAGTTTTGGCAGCCTGATTTTCATAAGATGATATCGCAGTAGCAGTAAGGTCATCTGAAATAATAAAAAGTATATTATAGGTTTTCTTTTCTTTATTCTGAATTTTTAAAGTATCCGGCTCTTGCCCAAGATTTGTTAGTGAAAATGCTGCGAATAGAACTAAAAATGTCATTTGTTCTTATTTTATAATGAGTTAATATAAATAATTACTTTAGTTTGTTTTGGTATTAATTAATTCTCTTTACTTTTTATCCAGAGTTATTACAACAGAGGCTCCAGCATACATTTGTTCCTGATAATTATAAAATTCGCCATCTTCAATATCTGGTAGACAGCTGGTTATGGTGGATTCGTCTGCACTTGAAGATGAAACCATTGCCTTTTCGCCCTGATGACGCTTAATTCCTTCAAAGGTGTAGGGATATGTCCCCTCTTTAAGTAGCTGATTCATTTTCAAGGTAATGTGCGATGTGTTTAAGTTGTGTAGCGGGTCTGTCAATGATACTCTTATTTTATCCCCTAAGTCATTTATCATTATAAGAGCTGGCTGGTCGGAATTAATTTTATAATTCCCAAACACGGCCTGTCCAGGCTTATAAAAAACTACCTGAGCAAGCTTTTCATTAGTATTATATAACGCATGATAACGGTTAGTGGAAATATATGTTTTTGTATTTTCCGGATACTCTTTTAAGAGTATAGGCATTTTGTTTAAAACTGCATTGGCAATTAGTACATAATGATAACCATCTACCTTTGTTTCGGCTGGATTAGCACTATGACTTACAGCTATTATATAATTACTACTTTCAACTACATTCAAATCTTTAGCAGTAATGTTTATCTCTGTTCCTGTTTTAATCAGCAATTCTTGACTTGGCATTGGGTATATCAAATAACCTTTATTATTATGAAATATCCATGCTGGCTGATTAAGAACTTCTTTTATACTAACGCTTTCGCCCGGTTGAATTATCCCTTTCCTACCATTAATCATATAGGTAAGGTTAGAAGAAAGCCTGGATTGATCAACACAAGTAACTATATCTTCTATTGTAACTGAATTATTTTTTCTTTTTATATTGCTTCCCAGTGCAGTTCCAGTTCTTCCAATTAAATAATAAGATTTTAAAGCTTCAGCTGAGGTGTAGTTATCAATAGGGCTATGATGATATCCTGTTAAGCCAAAAACACCATCTGTAAGCATTCCCGAAAACTCATTTCCTCCGGGCATTGAAGCACTTGCTGGACCTTTTGGCATCAGATCTGAGCGCCACTCTTCCGTTACACCTGGCAAAGTATGCCAATCTGCCTGTGCCAAGATATCCTTTGTATACTCATTACCATCAACCTTTAGTAAAAACACTCCACTACCAGCATGCCAAGACTTTCGAACCTTATCAAAATCTTCTGCCCCTGCAGTACGGACCGATTTATGTTTCACCGAGAAAAAATAATTGCATGCATTATCTTCATTTCGATGTACAAGATAATCTGCATTCCAGAAAGAAACAGTTCCAGAAAATTGGTGAGTGTGATTTTTGAGATTATTCTTTAGTTGGACTAATTCAGTCCCGCCCTCCAATTTAGTTAAAAATGATTCTCCTTTTTCCATACGTGAGATGGCTGTACATACTTCTTTAGTTCCAAAATCAGATAAGTTAGAAAAAAAGCTTCTGCCTGCCACTGTAAAATTTAATCCATTTTTATAGATCATACGTCTATAAGTATAATTTAGATGATCTGTTAAAAATTGATAGCTGCTATCTTTTAAAGGATATTTTGTGTCCTTAAAATAATCAATAGCATCATTTACCTTGGTCAGCCGTTCATAACCATATGCCACCATTGCAGCGTCAGAAGCACTATGGCCGCAATGATGGGTTATTGTGCCATCTGGATGAAAACCCGCTTGATTATATACATGAGAAGGTAAGGATAGTTTATTGCACCAGCTTTTTAAATCGTTAATTACACCTTTAGGTGACCAGTTTTTAGCAAATGTTAAACCTTCAAACTGAGTTCCATCGTAATAATCATCATACCAATAAGGCACATAGGTTAATGGCCGATTGTAATCTGCCCAAAAAATAGGCATAGCCATTAATGTACGCATTCGATGAGATATATTGGCATCTGACCAAGCTCCTTCTGAATAATTTTTATCAGATATGTTTTTCCACCGTTGTTTATAATCATCCATTTTTCTTCGCTCAGGAACCACCGAAAAAAAGAGCTGAAAATAGCGGATCGCTGCTTCATAAACTTTTTCTGCGTCAGATCCTTTTTTTTATCCATTTCCTGTAAAACACTTGGCCAAATATGTATTAAAGGCGCTATCAGAGCATCCGTCATTCGCCATTGATGTGTTGCCAAACCATGCGTAATAATGCTATGAGACGATAATTCGGTTCCTATAAACTTTCCATTTACCATTATATCTGTTCCATATACAGGAACACTATTAGTATATTGCAGAAAAGCTTTATAAATTATCTTCCTGAACCTATCTATGCTGGCTTTATTACCACTAGGTAATCCATATCTTTTTGAAGTAGCATAAGCATAACCTAATGCCCCAATTCTGTTTGATACATCTTCCCAGGCCTTATCTAATGCACTAACTTTGAGAAATTCAGGGGCTGTTTTTCATAAATTGGTGAATTTTTAAACTTGCCATTATTGTTTTCTAATTCATTAAGTATATTGGGCAGTTTAACATCCTTAATTTTTATACCGCCATATAGTCTGGGATTTACCAAAGTGATAGGTGCATAGTGCTCGTACAAAATTTGCCACATTGTTTTATCTACTACGCGCACAATAATTTCCTTACTGGCAATAAGACTATTTCTATCCTTAAGCTGTACATGCATCTTATACTCTTGCCCTACCTTGCCTGATTTATAACCCAAAGCCACTTTTAGTACTCCAAAAATACGATGCATGTCATCAAATTGAGTTTCAATAATAAAACGTTGGCTTTGTGTTCCATTCAATAAAAAATGATAACCTGTTGATATAGGACGCATAACAATATCCTTATTGCTCTTTAAATTCACTTTTCCAATTACTTCTGTGCCCTCAGGTTCATTTGCTTTTATGTCAAAGTAATCAGCAAAAATCACTTCCTGAGCTGAAATGTTACTATTGAACAAGAGAACGGCCATTAATAATAATAAATGAAGATATTTTACATTAAAAGTCATATAGCTAGTTTTTTTAATATTAAACTAAAGTTGGCATTGCTTTAAGCATTCAACAAACGGTTTTTATCTCCTTTGAAGTGGTATATTCACACTTTTACCATCTTTGCAATATATTTTTAATACCGAATTACCGTTTTGATGTGTAAGAGATTGAAGATCGTGAACAGCTTTAGCAGAATACCATAAACCTTTTAAGGTGATAGTAACAATGCTGCCTTTACTACTTCCGTTCACAATATTGTCGGGCATTCGCGACATATTGTGGTTCCAAGATTCTAATTGTATATCGGGGTTTGCTACAGTTAATACTGAATATTCCCCAGGTTCTTTGAACATTGCTAGAATGGGGGTATCTGTGGCTAGGATTGGACCTTTTTGTAAATTCTTCTGAGATGAAAAGATGGCATAAGCTGAAATTCCCGTCCCTTTATGGTAAATACTATGTACCTCTGCATTTTTCGTTAATACTTCATAGGTTTTATTTTCCAAAAAGGGTTTCATTCCATCCTTCGATGTATTTAGTATTATTTGATAATCATATTGTGCATCTTTAGGTGCACTTCCATGGTTTAAGTATGCTTTTACGTGCGGTGATATGATTTTTTCATATTTCTGACCATTGCGTTTAAGCGAATGCTGTTCATTTTGTTCAATGATTATATCTTGGCTGTCATCAATGATATAATGCAATCCATTTTGATCAGTGAAATAACCTCCTTTCACTTTTTGATTGACTGATAGGCTAGCTCCTAAAGATTTTCCGTTATAAAAAGTAGAATAGTCCTTATTCAGTTTATATTGAAATAGAGTGGTTACTGTATTATAACGCTTATCTACATTGTTAATAGTAGAGCCCAAGCAGATAATTTCATCACCAATAAAAAAATATGATTTTTTTGCTCGGAACGTACTATCAAATAAAACCATTTCTTTATCAGGTCCTACATCGTCACGTAATTCCATAGCATAAACACCATTTTTTCCTTCTTGAGTAAGTCCATTTGCAAAGGCTGTTTTTGAAAAGCTTCGATGGTATCCTTCAATATATTTCTCAGTGCCTTTATTGTTAAAGAACACTTTCTCTATGGGCAGGGCTTTCGTAGTAGCGCCTGGCAAGAAAGCCCACTGATACCCATCATTCATATCTATACCAGCGCCTTCAAATCCCTCTTTCTCATTGTTTTGTGCAACAAGTAAAAAGCCAAAGCTTAAATATCGTCCTAAACTATTTTCACCATTAGAACTGCCGGTTTCGAAATCCCATATATATTTATTATATCCTTTTACTGCAGCGTAAGCCTTCCCCTTTCGATGAACTGATAAACTAGAATACGGCATGGTATAATTACCATCTTTTGGTTTATCCATTTTATTGCCCATTTTTTGATGCAGTCGAACCATTAAATCAAGGGTGCCAAAAGTTCCTGAATAGGTTAAAGCTGGAAGTAAAATGCTTGTAATTTCTTTTGGATTGGTTATACTGTAAAGATAACTGAATCGTTCTGCAAGCCTTTCATCCATTACAGCATTCCCTTGCATTGACATGAAGGCATAAGCAGGTAGTAAAAAACGTCCAATAGCACTATTTTGATCGGGAAAACGACCTGAAACTCCATAATGTAAATCAGTACCAAAGGCAATTTGAGATTGTTTAACCAGTGTCTTTTTTAATATAGCAATAGAGTTTTCAGAGAATGCGTAAGGAGTGCCTTCCAATAACCAATGTATTAAAGCCATTGTATTTATAGATTGAATGCCATAGGAGTTGAGATAAGTGCCCCTATGATGATATACTGAATAATCAGGTTTCATTGTATCACTATATCCTGGCGCAATACTGATTACATAATCCATATAAGTTTTAAAATCCTTTAATAATCCTGCCTTTGTAGAATTATTTTCCATAAGTAAAATGGTAATTAATTTTACCAAAGCACCACCACGTACCTTATCGGTATTTTCTCCTTTAGAGTAATCTTTACTAAGCAGGGTGCCCATCCTTGTATGCCAGGCCAGCATATCAATCCGTGATTTTAATTTGCCTCGAGATTTGAGTTCATCGCGGATAAGAAAAATTGAATTGGCAATAGCATTTAAACGGATAACATGGTCTACCGTTCCCATGGCACTGCCTGCAGCCCAACCTTGATCTTCAAGATAGTCAAGCACATCAATCAGCTTTTCTTTTGAATCGATTTTTCCGTTTAATTTATAATCCATAGCTAAGGGAAACGTAACTGACTGCGCAGCAGCCTGGAAAACCAACCCTTCTTTCGCCGGATGTTCATCCCGCGTTGCAAACAAAGGCACACCGTTTATAAAGCCATTATTCCTATGGAGCTGAAGTTTATTATAATATGATAAAGAAGACTTTATGGTAGAATGGACTACTTTTTCGATCTGGGTTTCCCTCTTTTTCCAATCGCCGGATTTATCACCTAGTATTAAAAACTCCAATTTATCTGCAATGGTCTTACTATTTACCTCAAGTTCCTTTGTATTTAATAATAACGTTGGATAATTGGCATTGATGAACTTTTCATATGGTTCAAGAATTTCATAAGAATCCGCCTGTCTATAATTGTGTTTGTGATTTTTAAATTGTAAATCAGAATGTCTCTTATTCGAAACAAATGTCAAAAGTGTTAAATGGTCAATATACAACTGTCCGCTTCCCTTTAATTCCTTTGACGGATAAGAAATTAAACTTTTCATGACATCACTTCCTGAATAATTCGAAACTTTTGCATCTTCTTCCAAGTTAACCCACACAGCCCGCCATCCGGTAAAATTTAAATTCACTTCAAATTTGTATTTAGGATCTTTACGAGCAGCCTCGATACTGCTTCCGATTTGAAAAATCATTCGTCCGTCTTGAACTTCTTCTTGATAAAGCCACATTTTAATACCGCCATACCTGCTTTTGGGATAGAACGCAGGCTCATAAAATTCTGGTATACCACCAGCATAGAAAGCTGAGGCCTTATCTAGTCCATCCAACTGACTTACTTTAAGAAAGTCACCTTTTACCCAATTCCACAACAATGATTTTTGCCCATCCTTAAAATGACGTGGAGATATTTCTATACTGCCTTTAACTGCATTCCATCCGTTAAGATCAGCAACTGACTCAAAGCCTAATTGGTTAATTTGGATATTATTAGCGGTTGTATCTTTCCAAAATTCTCTGCTGTTCTTGTCATACTTATTTGTAGCACCAAAAACGTCCATACAGCCGAAGCATACGATTATGAAGAATATTAAAATCTTTCTCATGTGTGTTTTGAATTAGAATAGTGTAGGTATTTATAATAGTTGTTTTTTTTATATTTAAGCTTTAACTTAAAACATCTTTTTTATATCCGTATATCGCAGCAACGCTTCCAAAAAATAATAATCCGCGTAGATTAAAGTTCCATCCACTTCTGATTTTCTTACAAAATTACCGGTAGCATGTTTAAGTAAGAAATTGCCGTTAGTGCCCGATTGTGCTAAGTATGTTGATGACGATAAACTTTCCAATATTTTTTCACCCGCTTCGAAATACCTTTTACTATGCGTTGGCGAAAATCCTGAAAGCTCCATCAACGCTGAAGCCATTATCGCAGCAGCAGAGGCATCTCTTGCTGTTGGAATTTCCGGCGTGCTATAATCCCAATAGGGAATCATATCTTTCGGCATATTTGGATGATTTAAGATAAAATCAGCAATCTTCTCTGCATGAATTAGAAATTGTTTGTCACCCGTTTCACGAAACATCATGGTATATCCATAAAGTCCCCAACTCTGGCCTCTGCTCCAAACTGCTATAGAAGGGTCGTTGTTGCCGTTATTCCAATCCATTTTTCGAAATTGTCCTGTTATAGAATCATAATCTACAACATGAGAACAACTATAATTATCCCTAAATTGATTTTTCATAGTGGTAATAGCATGGTCAACTGCTATTTTGTAATAGATTGAATCTCCCGTTGCATGCGTGGCCGCAAATAATAGTTCTAAATTTATCATATTGTCAATAATGACAGGGAATTGCCAGTCCCGATCGGAATTTGGCTCCCATGACATAATTGCTTTTACTTTAGGACTATACCTTTGAATAGCAGATTCCGCTGCCTGAATAATTACATCCTTGTAATGCGATGATTGAGTCAACCGATAGCCATTTCCATAACTGCAATAAATTCTGAAACCGATGTCATGATCTCGAGTATTATATTTTTCCTCTTCTAATAATGCGGTTGCATACTCAGCATTTCGTTTTATATTTTGGTCATGCGTATATTCGTAAACTAGCCATAAATTACCAGGATAAAAACCGCTTGTCCAATCGTCTATTGGCCGATATCCTTTATCAATTGAACGAGGCAATTTCCCTTTCCGCTTTACTGTTTTCCATGCATAAGATAGCTGTTGTTTTTCAACTTGAAAAATAGCAGCTATCTTACTATTCGAAAGTCTTTCTTGGTTTGACGTTATATTTTCAAGGTTTTTTTTCTTGGAAGCGCATGCAGTAATAAGTACTGCTATAATAAAAAGAACTGATCCTTTTGTTGTTATTAGTAGTTTTCTGTTCATTAGCATAAAAGATTTGTTTTTTTATTAAAAGTAGCCTTTTCGAATAGCCCAATGTTTCAATTATAGATTAAATCCTTTCAGTTCTGATTTATTTGAACTGCTTTGTAACTGCTTGACTTATAATTATTCCAAAATTGTCTAAGCAGCTCGATCTACGTTTGTTCTTATTATGTTCTAAGCAACTGGATGGAATGTATTCTGATTGAACCAAGTTCTTAGGAAGAGGTATCGGTTAAATAAAATCAATTTCAACTAGATTGATATGTTTTTAATCAGAATTGAAAGTTATTAAATACGGTTGCCATTAGATTTGTTACATATTAAACCGCAATAAATTATTAGACAATTATGAAACGAATACTTATTTTTTTTATAGCTATTATTATTAATAGCTATGGATTATTTGCGCAATCATATACTGTGCAAGGAACAGTTGTTGATGAAACGAACCAGCCTTTAATAGGAGTTACGGTGAAAGAGAAAGGAACTGGAGTGGGCGCAGCAACGACTGACAAAGGAAATTTTTCTTTACAAGTCAAAGGGCCAAATTCTGTGTTATTGTTTTCTTATCTAGGTTATGAACAAAAAGAATTAGTTTTAAATGGAGAAAACACGGTTAAAGTAGTTCTTGTAACTGATCTAAGTACGATGGATGAAGTGGTAGTGGTAGGTTATGGCACAATGAAAAGGAGAGATTTAACCGGGTCTGTATCGTCTATTGATGGAGATGCTTTATCAAGAGCTCCTGTTGTAGATGTGACGTCTGCATTAGTTGGCCAATCTGCTGGAATGCAGGTTTCTAGTTCTGAAGGTGCACCCGGCGCAGGTATATCTATTAAAATACGAGGAGGAGGCTCTATTACTCAAAGTAATGAACCCTTATATGTAATAGACGGCTTTCCTCAAACAGAGGGTCTTTCTTCTCTTGATCCAATGGATATAGAAAGCATAGATATTTTGAAAGATGCCTCCGCTACTGCAATATACGGTGCTAGAGGTGCAAATGGTGTGGTGCTTGTAACAACAAAAAAAGGGAAAGGTGGCCAAACTAGAGTCAACTATGATATGTATTATGGCGTAAAGAAAATTACAAATACATTAGCAATGTTAGATCCTTATGAATATGTTATTTATGATTATGAAAGAAGTTTAAAGTCAGAGGAAGACCTAAATAAGTTTACAAATCGCTATGGAGCTTATGATGAGCTCGAAAGTCTGTATTTAAACAAACCAGGCATTGATTGGCAAAATGAATTATTTGGAAGTAATGTAAATAATCAATACCATAAAATTGGAGCAACTGGAGGTAGTGAAAATACTCAATTCAATTTATTCTATTCTTTTAACAATGATGAAGGAATCATGGTTAATAGCGGAGCAAAAAAGAATAATGCAAAACTTAGTTTGTCTCATACAGCAAATGAGAAATTGAAAATTAATGGAAGTATTAATTACACCCAACAAGAAATTTATGGAGCTGGAACATCAGAAGGTGGAGATCGTTTTAATAAATTACAGAACATTTTACAGTACCGGCCAACGATTGGTAAATCGGGTATAGATTCAGACCTTTTAGATCTTGATGAAGACCCTGCCCTATTGGACGATGAAGGAAATGTGATGCAAAATCCTCTTACTAATGCAATAGCTGAAACAAGAAAACGTGATATCAATAACTTATACTTAAATACATCTCTAGATTATAAGATATTCAAAAATCTATCCTACCGCGGTATGGTGGGAATGAATAGTAATAATTTAAAAGTATTTGAATTTAATGGCAGTCGCTCAGTAAATGCCAAAAGAACTGGAGGTCCAAATGGGGCGATAACGGATACGAAAAGAAATAGTTGGAATTATTCTAACACATTAACCTATAGTAATACCATTAACCAAAAACATTCATTGAATGTTTTATTGGGACAAGAAGAACTATATTCGGAAAGTGAATTGTTAGGAGCAAGTGCCCAACGTTTTCCCAATGATGACATTGGTTTAAACGACTTATCGCAAGGAAGCTTATCAGGTATACCCCGATCATTTTATGAGGATGAGCGTATGATTTCATTTTTCTCACGTGTTAACTATTCTTACTTAGATCGATATTTATTTACAGCTAGCTTAAGAGCAGATGGTTCCTCTAAGTTTGGCTCAGGGAATAAATATGGTTATTTTCCTTCTGCAGCATTTGCATGGAAACTAATTGAAGAGGATTTTTTAAAAACAAGTGAACTTTTATCTGATTTTAAATTTCGCGCAAGTTATGGTCATACTGGCAATAATAGAATCAGTAATTATCTTTCATTAGCGTTGTTAGAAGCAGGGAATTATCCATTAAATAATAGTCCTTCAATTAGTTTGGGATCAAGAACACTGCCAAATCCTAATTTAAAATGGGAAACTACTAAATCTATGAATTTAGGGCTTGATATCGGGTTTCTGAATGAGAAAATTCATTTTACTGTAGATGTTTATAATAACAAAACAGAAGACTTGCTACTTGCTGCAGAGGTTCCTTATTCTTCAGGATATAATACGGTACAAATGAATATTGGCTCAACTAGAAATAGAGGATTAGAGTTAGCCTTAAATACAAGGAATATGGTGAAGCAAGATTTTCAGTGGACAACTAATTTTAATCTCACTTTTAACAAGAACAAAGTGCTCTCTTTAATCGACGGGCAAGAATTTTTTTATAGTGAGGCAAGCTACGGAGCACTCAATGAATCAGATTACCTTGTAAAAGTAGGGAAACCAGTAGGGCTAATGTTTGGCTATCAATCTGAAGGTTTATATCAGGTTTCTGACTTTGATTATGAGTCAGGTGAATATAAACTTAAAGCGGGTATCCCATTTAATCCTAATAATAAACCTCAACCTGGATATTTAAAGCTCAGTGATATAAATAATGATGGGTTGATAACATCGTCAGATAGGACAATTATTGGGAATGCTAATCCTGTAGGTTTTGGAGGTCTAACCAATACATTCAGCTATAAAGCTTTTGATTTGAGTATTTTACTGAATTGGGTTTGGGGTAATGATGTATATAATGCAAATAAGTTAGCAAATAGCCAAACGCATTTAGCATATCGGAATACCTATGAATATTTTAAAGATAGGTGGTCAACCATTGATAATACGGGGAATAGGATTACTGACCCCGCTCAGCTTTCAGCTATAAATGAGGGTAAAACTATTCCGGTTTACAACGGTACACAGGATCTTAAATTTTATGATAGAATGGTTGAAGATGGATCTTTCTTGAGAATTAACAATGTTAGTTTAGGCTATACATTCCCAGATAATTGGATATCCAAAGTAAAGATCAATTCTCTGAGAGTGTATGTTACAGGTTACAACTTATATACATTTACTAATTATTCAGGCTTCGATCCAGAAGTGAATTCAAGAAGTTCTAATGGTGTTACACCAGGTGTAGATTTTGGAGCCTACCCAAGAAGTAGATCTTTTGTTTTTGGTATCAATGTTTCACTTTAAAGCTAATAATCATGTATAATAATAATCACAATAAATTAGGAATATCATTAAATAAATATTTAATTAAGGGGATAACCTGCATAATTCTGTTAATGAGTGTATCAAGCTGTAAAAAGGAATTGGAGGAAATTCCTAAATCGTATTATTCTTTAAATTTATTTTTCCAAGATGTTAATCAAGCAAATATGGCTGTTATGGGTATATATGAAACTCTTGGACAACTTGATACATACGGAAGATCAATTTCTTTATCTTTTACGTTAGATAGTGATATTGCACAAATTGACGGAACAACCAATGTCTCTGGAAATAGACAAGAAATCGGGCATTATTCGTATACTCCAGTACATCCATGGATTGAAGGTGCTTGGCGATTTTTATATATAGGCGTAGATAGGGCAAACTTGGTCATTGAAAGAATTCCTCAAATGGAAATTTACAATAACGGAACGGAAGAACAAAAGAGCCAACTAAATAAATTGTTGGGCGAAGCACTATTTTTGCGATCATTGATTTATTTTGATTTGGTTAGATTATGGGGAGATGTTCCATTTAAATTAACACCGACTTCTGCTGGAAATGATCTTAAATTGCCAAAGACGGATCGAGAAGTTATATATGACGAAATTATCAAAAGTATGGAAGATGCTATTGACCTTGTGCCTTGGGCCTCCCAGAAGAGTTTAGATGAAAGGGTTAGTAAAGGTGCGGTTAAAGGAGTTTTAGCAAGAGTTTTATTGTATAGAGGTGGTTTCTCACTTCGGGCGGACGGATTAATGAAACGCCCCGATAATTATTTGCAATACTATCAAAAAGCAGCTCAACAAACCAAAGAGGTTATTGAATCTAACGAACATAAATTGAATGATGATTATGAGCAATTGTTTAAGAATTACAGTGAGTTTAAACTTGATCCACGAGAAAGTATGTTTGAGATTAGTTTTTTTAATGCTACAGGTGGGAACGAAAATAGTGGATTAGTAGGAACATGGAATAGTCCGTTAACCTCAATCAATAGTGCGTATGGAAGAGCAAACTCATTCTTTAAAACACACCCCGTTTTTTATCATTCTTTTGATAAGAATGATAAACGAAGAGATATTGCAATAGCCAATTTTGAAATTGATGGAAACGGCCAGATTTTGCCACTAACGGGCAAGAGGGACAATCTTTGGGCACCGGGAAAGTGGAGAAAAAATTGGCAGAATACCTCTTCTAAAAATCCGAATAACACAGATATTAACTGGGTACTATTAAGATATGCTGATGTGCTTTTAATGCATGCAGAAGCAGAGAATGAAATTAATAATGGTCCATCTGCTTCTGCCTATGATGCCATCGATATGGTTCGCAGACGTGCTGGCTTAGATGGTTTACCAAAGGATTTAACTAAAAATGAATTCTTTAAAAAAGTAATAGACGAAAGAGCATTTGAATTGTGTTTTGAAGGTTGGAGAAAATATGATTTAATCCGATGGAATATGTTAGGTGAAAAATTACGTGATACTATGCAATTATTAAAAAAATATCGATCTGATTTTCCTTTTGTCAGTGGGGAAACTTTTGTTGATAATAAACATGAACTACTACCTATACCACAACGTGAAATTGATCAAAACTCTTCTTTAATACAAAATCCAGGTTATTAATTAGATATAAAATTGATACAGCTACAATTACTGTTGATTCAAGATTAAATAAAAAATAAAATATGAGAACCTAGGTATTGAGGTGAGAGCAATTCTTAGTACTATCTTTTATTGATAGTACTAAGAATATGATGGTTTGAATTATTAGTATTAGACACTTTTAAAAATAGAGAAAGTAACCAGTCTTTCTGATATAGCCACTATACATCTATGAAGGAACTCGTTTATCCACATTTAGAGGATCCACAGTCTTTACAGGTTAAGCATCCTTCTTGATAATGTAAATTGGTTGAATTACAATTCTGGCATTTCTGTTTAGTTGCCTCAGTTCCATCAGGAACGTAGTGTTTTAATGCACGTGCAACTCCATTTTTCCAAGTGTTAATTGCTTCATCAAGCTGTAGAGATCCAATTAAATCAACAACTTTTTCAATAGGCATTCCATGGCGTAAAGTACCTGAAATCAGTTTCGCATAATTCCAGTATTCCGGATTGAATTTATGTGACAATCCTTCGATAGTGGTTTTGTAACCGCGTTTGTTCTCGTATTGAAAATCATAACGAGAGCTTCCATCAGCATTACGGTTTTTAATGATCAACCCTTTATTTAACCAACGTGGAATAGTTATTCCATCTTCATCGTCTGCAAGTCCAGTAAAGATTTCATACGGCCTGTCATCGATCAAACCGATAAATGCTACCCATTTGTCTTTGTTGTTTTGAAAACGTACAATATCAGCATCTAAAATTGTTGGGCGGGTAGTAGGGAAAATAGAAAGACCTTCAGTGATTTCTTCCTTTTTCTTTTCTTCGTTTGAGATTAACACGCCTGCTCGAGATCCATCACGATATACAGTAACCCCTTTGCACCCTGCTTTCCAAGCCTCCATATACAATTGCCCCACCAAGACTTCTGAGACGTCATTTGGCATATTGATGGTAACGCTAATGGAATGGTCTACCCATTTTTGAATAGCACCTTGCATTTTTACTTTCTTAAGGTAATCTACGTCATTGGAAGTAGCTTTATAATAAGGAGAAAGCTCAATGAATTTATCTAATTCTTGTTGAGTGTAATTTCTAGAAGTATCGTGGCCATTAATATCCATCCATTCCTTAAAGCGGTGGTGAAATACTACATATTCTTCCCATGAATCACCAACTTCATCTATGAAGTCAACACGTACATCTTTATCATTTGGATTAACCTTCCTTCTTCTTTTATATACGGGCATAAATACAGGCTCAATTCCAGATGAAGTTTGCGACATTAAGCTGGTTGTTCCCGTAGGAGCAATTGTTAATAGCGCAATATTTCTTCTGCCGTACTCTGTCATTTGATAATAAAGCTCTGGATCCGCTTCTTTTATACGCAACATAAACGGATTGGTTTTTTCACGTTCTGCATCATAAATAGCGAAAGCACCGCGATCTTTTGCAGTTAATACCGATCCTCGGTAGGCTTCAATTGCTAAAGTCTTATGAATTTCGACAGAGAATTCCACTCCTTCATCGCTACCATATCTTAATCCTAATGCAGCAAGCATATCGCCTTCAGCAGTTATACCAATACCTGTTCTACGTCCTTCCTTTGCCTTTGTACGAATAGCTAACCATAAATTATGCTCAATGCCTTTAATGCTAATATCTTCTGGATCATCTTCGATCTTTTTCAAGATGGCATCTATTTTCTCCAATTCAAGATCAATGATATCATCCATGATCTTTTGTGCATAGTGCACATGTTTCTTAAATAGATCCCAATTAAATGTCGCCTCCTTAGTAAATGGATTGTCTACATAGGAGAATAAATTAATAGCCAATAATCGGCAAGAGTCATATGGACAAAGTGGAATCTCTCCACAAGGATTTGTAGAAACGGTTTTATATCCTAAATCCGCATAACAATCGGGCAAAGATTCGCGGATAATAGTATCCCAGAAAAGAATTCCTGGTTCTGCAGATTTCCATGCATTATGAACAATCTTCTTCCAGATTCTGTTAGCATCAATTTCATTTTTATAGGTTGGATTGTCGCTTTCAATTGGATATTGCTGTTTATAGGGCGTATTGCTCTCTACGGCCTCCATGAAGGCATCGTCTATGCGGACTGATACATTAGCTCCGGTAACCTTGCCTTGGGTCATCTTAGCATCTATAAAGCTTTCAGCATCCGGATGTTTAATGGCAACCGATAGCATTAATGCTCCACGACGGCCGTCTTGTGCAACTTCACGAGTGGAGTTGGAGTAACGCTCCATAAAAGGAACCAGGCCAGTAGAGGTTAAAGCAGAGTTTTTTACAGGTGAGCTTTTCGGACGGATATGCGAAAGGTCATGGCCAACACCTCCACGTCTTTTCATTAACTGAACTTGTTCCTGGTCGATTTTCATAATACCACCATAGGAATCTGAAGGGCCATCAGAGCCGATTACAAAGCAATTTGAAAGAGAAGCAATTTGGAAAGGATTGCCAATTCCTGTCATTGGGCTTCCCTGTGGGATAATATATTTGAAATCTTTTACCAAATTAAAGACTTCATCCTCACTTAAAGGATTTGGATAGTTCTTTTCAATTCTTGCAATCTCTTTGGCTATTCTCCAATGCATGTCATCTGGAGTTAATTCAAATAAAGTTCCATATGAATCTTTTAAGGCATATTTATTCACCCAAACACGAGCAGCAAGTTCGTCGCCTTTGAAATATTTTAGGGAAGCCTCAAAAGCTTCATCTAAAGTATAGGTTTCTGTTTTTTCAGTGGGCTTCGTTATTTCCATATCCATTCCGATTTTATATAGGGTTAATGTTTTGTGTTAAAATCAATTACGACTCTTTATATGTTTTAACGGTTTAAAACAGTAAATTTTAGATAGAACAAATATACTTTTTTAAAACTTGTTTGAAGTTAATATTCTATAAAGTTTACAAACATTCTATGTTAAGTAACTTATTATTAGATAAATAGTATGTTAAGAAGTTTTGTAAAGTTGTAATTTTTTTTACTTTGTTGCTAACAAACAAAATAAAAAGTATAAAGGATGTTAATTGGCTGTTACTCTTCTAGAAACTTATCTTCTACCTGAAATTTCCCATATAAGTTTGCTGAGAAGTTATTCCCATTTCCGGAAAGTTGGAGGGAAAAGGCATAAAACTTTTTGAATCCGAAGTTTTCGGTATCATTATAATTTTTAAGAAATTGCTGATTTAAATTGTTCGCAATTGATCGATCTGCATTTTCCCGGTGTACAAAAAGTGAAAAATTAGACGATGTAGATTGTAGCTTATCATAAAGAATATAATCTTCATCCTCAACTAATAAATCTTGACTTTGTAGGCCTTTTAAGTAACTCGATAGTGTGCTTCGGTTATTTGCAACCACCAAATAACCATTTGTATAAGTAAAATAAGGTCTTTTAAAATCCTTGAAGGGGTCGCCTAAGGAATAATAGAGTAGGTTGGAATTGTCGAATTGGCGGTCACTGCTATCCGTTCTCAGTGTGCTTATTTTTTCTGCAACAATGGAATATTCCAGCGAATCTCGAATAGCGATTAACCCGATCTCTTCTCCTGTTCTTAACGTAAGCTTAGCAAATTCATTTCCCCAAATAGCTAAAAGTTCATCATCAATTACAATTTCATTCCTGTTCTCTATATATCTGATTTGTTCACGGAGCTGGTTGATTTCGCCTCGCTTTTCAAGAATCTTTTCTAAGCCGTTATGAAATTTACTGTAATCTGAAACTCCATAAGTAGAAACTTCTGCAACATTGCTCGTAAGCCAGTTTTTGAGTTGGTGAGAAACAGGTTCTTGAGAAAGGAACAGACTCAGATACGAGGAGTCAGAGGAAGCAATTGAGCTGGTGCCACTGAACATCACTACATCCGATTTATAATTTAAATCGAACATAGTGAGACCATTTAAAGATTCAAATAATGAAAGTGTTCCCGTATTCTTTTTAGTGATTAGTGAGAGGAATTCCTTTAGCTGGTCATGGTTAATATAGAGTTGTAAAGGTGAATTGTTCCTCTGGTTGTTTTCTTGAAACTTATCTAAAAATAATTCAGAGAGATGATCAGATTGATTACTTAACGAACGTTCTAAAAGCGATTTTGAAAAAGTGAATATAGCCTTATCGGATTGTATGGAAGCATACACCTTTTGCGAAATAGCAGGAATGGATAATTCGAAATAATCCATATCAGCATTTTGTATAGTTTGAACAGTAACTGATGAATCGAGATTATTTTGAAAGAATGCAGGATCGCTTATTGCTTTAAGGGGCATGCTTAGTAACCAGAAGATACTGTCTTTCTCATTGTGAAAAGAAATATATACCGGTTGTTGCTTGGTAATTGCTAAAAAGCTTTGATTCTCAAGAAACGTTTCTTTAAGTATTTTTAATTCATTCATCTCATCTTTCCCAAATAACATTTCAAAGCCTTTATAATCTTTGAAAAGATCATAAAAGGTGGAATCATTGTTAAATGATAGTAAGAGTGATGCATTCGCTGGAATAGCGGCTATATATTGTTTTGAAGCGTTTTGGCTTTCATTTAATCGGGAAAAATATAAACCTGAAACAACGATAATTGCAATAAATAGCAGAACGATAAGGATGATTGTTTTTTTCATGTTCGCTAACAAAGTTAATTATTTAAGAATGAAGCGAGCGAAAATCTAAAAGGTTTATTAAATTTAACCCAAATTAGTATTTATGAACAAACGTATTATTCTTACCGGAGCTATGTTCGGCCTTATAGCTGTAATTTTGGGTGCTTTTGGCGCTCATGGCCTTGATGAGAAAATAAGTACCAACAGCATCGCTAATTATAAAACCGCCGTTAGCTATCAATTCTATCATACATTTGCTATTTTATACCTGTCTACTTTTTCAAGAGCAAAAACCGGATTAATAAACTTCTCATTTTGGGCTTTTGTTGCAGGAATTTTACTTTTCTCAGGTTCATTATACTTATTATCAACACGAGAGTTAACTGGGTTGTCGGCTTCTTTTTTAGGACCGATTACACCGATTGGCGGATTATGTTTTATATTGGGCTGGATAAGTTTATTTGTAGCAACTATAAGGCATAAATAATTGAAAACCTATTTTGTTGATGTAATATTGCCCCTAGCAATTGGGAAAACATATACTTATCGCGTTCCCAACCAGTTCAACGATCAAGCTGTTGTAGGGAAACGCGTTGTGGTTCAATTTGGAAAAACGAAAATCTATTCCGCAATAATCCATGCAATTCATGAAATACCACCTGAGCGGTATGAAGCAAAGTATATCTTGGATGTATTGGATGAGGAAGCAATTGTTAAATCAGAACAATTGGCGTTATGGGAATGGATAGCCGATTATTACTTATGCCAACTAGGCGAAGTTATGCAGGCGGCTTTGCCTTCGGCATTAAAGTTGGCAAGTGAAACAAAGATCATAGCTGCAGATCTTAATGCTGTTGACCGAAATGAATTGAATGATAAAGAGTATCTTATTTTGGATGCGCTTGATATAGCACCTGAAATAAAAGTCAGTGATATTGTAAAGCTGCTGGGTCAAAAAACTGTTTTGCCAATACTTAAGGGTTTGCTTGAAAAGGGCGTTATCCGCATTTCAGAAGAAATGACTGAACGTTATAAGCCAAGAAAGAAAGCCTTTGTTGGTTTAAATCCAATTTATCAAGATCAGGATTTGAAACGCCAATTGTTTGAAAGCTTAAATAGAGCTCCTAAGCAATTAGATGCAGTTATGACCTATATTCATTTAAAAAGAAATCAAGATAAAATTTCCAAAACTGAATTATTGGAACGTTCTGCCTGTGGTAATTCAGCGCTAAAGACTTTAGTCAGTAAAGACGTCTTTGTTTTAGAGGAACATATTGTGAGCAGATTCTCTGAAGATAGCGATGAACCCTTAAAAGAAGTGGAACTAAGTGAAGTTCAACAAGAAGCCTTTAATAAAATAAAAGAAGGCTTTTCTGAAAGGGAAATTGTTTTGTTGCATGGTGTTACCGCTTCAGGTAAAACAGAAATTTATATTAAACTTATTCATGAAATACTTGCAAAAGGTAAATGTGCGTTGTACTTATTGCCGGAAATTGCTTTAACAACCCAAATAATTGAACGTTTACGATTTCATTTTGGCGCAATTATAGGAGTATATCATTCTCGTTTAAGTGAAAACGAACGTGCTGAAGTCTGGAAAAAAGTTTTAAATGGAGAACTACAAATTATCTTAGGGGCACGCTCATCTGTTTTTCTTCCCTTTCGGGAATTAGGCTTAGTAATTGTTGATGAAGAACATGAAACCTCTTATAAGCAATTTGATCCTGCGCCGCGTTATCAGGCGAGAGACACCGCCATATTCTTAGGATACCTTCATAAAGCAAAAATATTACTTGGCTCTGCAACGCCATCTGTTGAAAGCTATTACAATGCAAAGGCTGGTAAATATACACTTGTAACCTTAAATCAGCGATATGGTGCTGCCCAGCTTCCTGATATTGAAATTGTAAGCCTGAAATCAGATGCACAACAAAAAGCAGCGAATCCCTATTTCACACCAATCCTAATAAAACATATTGAGGAAGCTCTTGCCCGTAAAGAGCAAGTTATCCTTTTCCAAAATAGGAGAGGGCATACGCCTTTTTTACTTTGCGCTACTTGTGGCTATTCACCAAAATGTATTCATTGCGATGTTAGTTTAACCTATCATAAAAATAGCGGACAATTGCACTGCCATTATTGTGGTTTTCGCGAAGATCTTATACAAGTTTGCCCGGCTTGTGGTTCTACCCATATCGAAAACAAAGGATTTGGTACCCAACGTATTGAAGAAGAGCTTGGATTTTTACTACCCGATGCTAAAATGGGCCGATTAGATTTAGATTCTACCCGCTCAAAATATAGTTTTGAAAAAATATTAAACGATTTTGATGAGCATCGCTTTGATATATTAATTGGTACTCAAATGGTTACCAAAGGGCTTGATTTTGGTAAAGTAAGTTTGATTGGAATAATAAATGCAGATAGCTTAATCAACTATCCCGATTTTAGAGCATTTGAACGAAGTTTTTCTATGCTGGCACAGGTAAGCGGAAGAGCCGGCCGGAGAGATATACAAGGTAAAGTAATTATTCAGGCTTATGCAACCGGACATCGTATTTTGGAACAAGTTGTAAATCATGATTACGAAAGCATGTTTTTAACAGAAGTTACCGAACGAAAGAACTTTGGTTATCCGCCCTTTTTCAGACTGATAAAAATAGAGGTTAAACATAGAGATAATCTCTTAGTTATCGATTGTGCAACTCGGTTAGCAATTGGTTTGCGTCAGCAATTTGGCGAACGGGTCCTTGGCCCAGAGCAACCTTTAATTGGTAGGGTTCGAAATTATTATATCAATACAATCTTATTGAAAGTAGAACGGGCTTCAGTAAGTATCGTCAAAGTAAAGGAAGTACTAAGAGATATTATTCAAAATTATAACGCCGATAAACTAAATAAGGGCTCATTTTTACATATTGATGTAGATCCTTATTAAACGCTTCTTATTCAAGGATGTGTGTTTTGTTTCAGGAAAGCTCAATTTTTTGCGTAATTTTGAATGACTATGGCTTACAAGTTTATTGATAACTATCGGGAAAAAGGAGCTAGAAAGCTGTTGGTGAAAACACTTGAAAAGCGCGGTATCGAAGATAAAGGTGTTTTAAGAGCAATAGGAAAAGTTCCCCGACATTTTTTTTTCGATGAAACTTTTTGGATCAAAGCCTATCAGGATATTGCTTTTCCCATTGGCGATGGACAAACAATCTCTCAACCTTATACCGTAGCTTATCAAACTGAATTACTTCATATTAAATCGGGTGATAAGGTTCTTGAAATAGGTACAGGTTCAGGTTACCAAACGTGTATTCTTATGGAATTAGGTGCTGAAGTGTATACCATTGAAAGGCAAAAGAATCTCTATGACCGAGTGATTCAGGTTTTACCCCATATGGGTTACCGGCCTCATTTTTTTTATGGAGATGGATCAAGGGGTATTGCAGATTATGCTCCTTACGATAAAATAATTGTTACTGCCGGAGCTCCTATGGTTCCGGAAATTATGTTAAAACAACTCAAGATAGGAGGTATTTTAGTTATCCCTGTTGGTGATGAAAAACAACAAAAAATGATGACCGTATTAAGGGTCGGAGAAGATGACTTTGAAAGGATTGAACTTGATACCTTTCGTTTTGTTCCCTTGGTTGGTGACGGAGCTTGGTAACTAAACTAGTTAATTAATTAGCAAGCATTAATATTGTTCATTCTCATTCGGGAATGAATTATCCTTTACATCACTTATGTATTGTTTTACTGCCCCCTTAATCTCAGCATTTAAATTTAAATATTGTCTTAAAAATTTTGGTTTGAAGTTTTCGTTTAAACCTAATAAATCATTAATCACCAGTACTTGTCCGTCACAGTGTGACCCAGCACCTATTCCAATTGTTGGAATTCGAGAGTGATTGGTTAATTCATGGGCTACTTTCGCTGGAATTTTCTCAAGAACGATTGCAAAGCAGCCAGCTTCTTGTAAAACTTGAAAATTATTCTTTAATATATGTGCTTCTGCATCATTATTTGCACGTAAACCGTAACCTCCGAATTGATTAATTGACTGTGGAGTCAATCCCAAATGCCCTACAACAGGAATTCCAGCTGCAACCATTTTTTCAATTGCTTCCTTAATTTCTACACCGCCCTCTAGTTTAATGCCATTTGCACCTGTTTCCTTCATAATGCGGATGGCTGAGTCTAATGCTTTGTTCGGGCAGCCTTGGTAGCTTCCAAAAGGCAAATCAACAATTACCATGGCACGTTTTACCGCCCGAACAACGGAGGCGCCGTGGTAAATCATTTGATCCAAGGTAATGGGTAAGGTTGTATCGTATCCTGCAAATACATTTGCAGCAGAATCACCCACTAATATCATATCAATTCCCGCTTGATCCAAAATACTGGCCATTGAAAAGTCATATCCGGTAAGCATTGTAATCTTCTCACCAGAGTTTTTCATCGATAAAATGACATTAGTATTGATGCGCTTTATTTCTTTATGTACAGACATAACACAAATGTAATAATTCATTTCATTTTTTGCTACCTTTGTTTATATGTTAACGATCACAGAAGAGAACTATTTAAAAGCACTTTTACATCTTTCTGCTAGTGAAATGAATAGTCAAGGTGTTGGAACTAACCAACTTGCAGCACAATTAAATGTTCGTCCGGCTACCGTTAATAATATGGTAAAAAGGTTAAAAGACAAAGGCCTGGTTGATTACGAAAAATACGGTAAAATATCCCTTACCAAAAATGGCAAAAAACTGGCTATCCAAGTTATTCGTAAACATCGGCTATGGGAGACCTTCTTATTCACCAAACTGGATTTTACATGGGATGAAGTGCATGAAGTAGCCGAACAACTAGAACATATCCAATCTGAAAAATTAATCGAAAAGTTAGATAAATTCTTAGATTATCCTCAATTTGATCCACATGGCGATGAAATCCCGTCTAAAAATGGCACCTTTAAAATGGAGATTAAAAAAACATTGGCCGATTGCATGCCTGGGCTTATTTGTGAAGTGATTTCAGTAAAGGATAACAGTACTGATTTTTTACAATATGTTGGTTCATTGGGAATCGGAATTAACAGTAAAGTTGAGGTTATCAATAAATTGAGCTTTGACGGTACGCTTTCTTTGCAGGTAGAAAATAATAAGATTAGCATTTCGCGAAAAATTGCTGAGAATATTTATATAAGATAACTATGAAATTGTCATCAGACATTAATGTAAAAAATAAAAAGGCATATTTTGAATATCATATACTCGACAAGTATAT
>Ga0160445_100166_pt1 | contig 54498 bp, 60 predicted proteins | sample HID1972M_E1MG_FD_108215 | JGI IMG/M metagenome (GOLD analysis project Ga0160445, IMG submission 108215) | Enriched pill bug-associated microbial communities from UW Madison campus, WI, USA - HID1972M_E1 MG | ecosystem: Host-associated > Arthropoda: Insects > Digestive system > Unclassified ... | reverse complement strand
TCTGTTATTATGTTATGGGAATATATCGTTGAAGCAATACCTTAAGGAAATAATCCGTTTTGAAGGCAGCGTCTTAATACTATTAATTAAAGAAATCTGTGAATGAGCATTGAAATGAAGCAAAGAAGCTATTTTAAAAAGGCTGATTTTAAAGAAAGAAACAAGAAATGTAATAGCTTTTTTAGATTAGGAAAAGCTGATAACAGGACAAAGGAATTATCAAAACCACAGGTTGAAAGTATTATAGCTCGTCATGAGATTATAATGACGAGCTATAATTACTGTGATTTTTAAACTGACTATGACTCATTACCAAAAAATTCACTTTCAGCGGTAGGAAAAGCCACACCTCCCTCAATCACTTTTTTATCAATTACAATTAATTCAGGCATTGCCCAGATTTTCTTTTCGAATGCAATAGAGATTTGCTCTTTGTTGTTGTTTTTCATAGTCTATTTTAATGCCTCTCAAATTTATATAAAAATATTAGACTTTTAATAACCTTTTTCTTTCCAGCGAATAATATTTTCTGTTGTTTTCCTAACTTTCGATCCTCCAATTATTTCATCAGTTGTTTCACAATTATAATACGATAAAAGCTTATCATAATTAATATAAGCTGGAGTGTTTTCTTTTTGCTCTTCTAACCAAAGTTTGGCATCTTTTTGTCGTTCCAAGTGTTCCTTTAATGCAAAGGGTTGCATAAGAATGGTTTTATCCGTCCGATTAACTATATTTTCTGGCATTAAACCTTTCATAGCTTTTCTGTATTGGGATCGATTAGTACCAATACCAGTTTTTCCGATATTAGGAAGCGCTAGTACAAAATTGATTAAACGAATGTCGGCCATGGGAAACCGAGTTTCTACTTTGTATACAAGGCTGTTTCTACCTTCTAATTCCATTCGCATGGATACATGATTGGCTAATATTCGCTGTTTGAGTATATCATTGAAATCTTTCGACCACGCCTTTGATTCAATTTGATTTTTTACTTTATCAAAATATCCGGGAGAGAGAATATTCTTTTCGTTTTTCTCAATTGTGTTTATATTTTTTTGTTTAATTAATGGTTCTAAGAGTCCAAAAAGATTGCCTCCAGATTTAATGCGAGCAAGCGATTTCATTGAACTGAACAAGCCAAATTCCTTTATTGCAGTTTTAAAATAAGAAATATAGTCGCCTTTGGAAGCAAGATTTAAGATATATCGATTACTTTTATTGGTTACTAATTCATCCCCAGGAAAACCAGATAATAAAACCCGTACTCCATTTACCCCTGCTGATTTTTTAATAGGGTTGTGCCAAATAGTTTGATGATAGGGGCCATCATTAACCCGCAATGATAAATCTATTTCTTCTAAAAAGTGTGAATAATCACTGCTGCAAACTTTAATTGGATGATCAACTTTTGCATAGTTTATCACTTCATCTGCAAAGTGCTCTTCCGTTTTGATAGTAACTGTTTTTCTTTCTTCTTCAGTTAGACCGTATGAAAAACTGCTCAACTCCCTGTTTTCTGAATGCAATAATTCAGCAGCTATGCAAGTTATTCCTGAAGAGTCTAAGCCGCCACTCAATTCGGCACCTATAGGATAGACTGATCGTAACCGGCAATGGATAGCTTCTTTAAATAAAACTAAAAAACGGTCAATATATTCCTGTGGATTATTATAGTTGATTTCTTTGCTGGCCTCTAAGTCCCAATACCTTTTAAGGTTTAATTGATCTTTCTGTAAGGAAAGAAAATGTGCACCATTCAACCTTTTTATATGGGTATAAAGCGTTTCATCAGCGTAGGGCTGGATGCCACCTGCTATTTTTAATAAATAATCTTCCTTGACATCTTTATTTAAATCTGCTAGTGCTAATAGTCCTTTCTTTTCGGATGCGAATGCAAAAAAGTTATCATCTATATAGTAGAAGAAAGGTTTGACACCCATGTGATCTCGAGCGCAAAATAGTTTTTGATGTTGTTCATCCCAAATGGCAAAGGCAAAATCACCAATTAAATGTTCTATACAGTCCTCGCCATATTTCTCATAGGCTTTTAAAATGAGCGTACTGTCGGGAATTAAACTCTTATCGGCCAGGATGTCCTTATCAGAATCGTTAGTATATAGCTTTTCGAATAGTTCTTTTCTATTATCTATTCGGGCGTCTGCTGTAATAGTTAAATCTTTAGCCTCATTGTGTAAAGGCAATTTTTCATTGAGGGATTCGGGTGTGTTATATAACATTAAATGCCCTAAACAAGCGTGGCCATGATGCCATTGAGCCTTATCATCAGCATCCCAATGATTTAACGAGCTTTCCATTGCCGAAAGTTCAACGGGTAGGTCGGATTGTAAATTAAAATTAATTTTGCCGTATATGCTGCTCATGTATAATGTATCTGCAAATTAAAATTTATTAAAGAATGAATTATTAAAAAAAATGCACTGTTAACTAAATATGGAATGAACTTTAAAACCAACAGATTCTCTATAACCAGAAATATAGGTATCATTCGCTCTTAGCCATGCGTGTCCTTTGTAATTTCCAATCTCGCTTTTTAAGAAACCAATGTATAAAGTGCTGTTAATATTCCGCCTTTTTAATAGGAGTTTACCTGTAAGTGAAAGGGTATAACATTCTGTTGGCCAGAAAGCATAACGCTTGCATATTTTCAGAGCACTTCTAACTTGCCTTCTGATAGCTAAAGTTTCCGGATTTTCAATGTGTTCGCTTTCTTGCATGGATGCTCCAAGCCAGTTCATCACTTTTTTAAAAGGAAAGAATTTGAGCGCGAGTTTAACCCATGCGGAAATGAGCAACGCTTCAATGAACAGTGCCTTAGTTGAAAAGGGAAGCTTAGAAAAAGTGTTTAGCTTGCGAAAAAGTTTCATCAAATATTTTAAGCAGGTGTAATTGTCAGCATACTTTGTTTTAGCATGGTGTCTAAAAAGGTGTTTACTTGAGATGTGCACACTTCTTCGCTGACATCATATAGTTTTAAAATTTCATTTATTAAATCTTTTACCTTTAATGGGCTGTTCAATATATTCCATATATCTGTACCAACACCATTAATACCAAGGTAATCTCCTGTTTCTGTATTCATTAATACGGTTTCGTCGCCTATGGAATTAGCTAAATATTTACTTTCATTGCGTTGGACGATGCTCTCTAAATTTAATTGATTAGTCATGTGATTTTGATAATATTATAATGTGTTTAAAATGTAATTAGGATTTTCTTTTCTCTTATTATATAGTTGCGCTATAAATGTATAGAGTCTTTTAGCTGACTCTTCAGCAGATTCTAGATGGGTTTGTATGATCAAATCGGCTGTTGATGGTGGTTCAAAAGGATCATTTATACCAGTAAGATTGTTGATTTTATGAGGATTATTATCTTCTAAATGTGCTCTTTTATATAAACCTTTTGTATCTCTGGAAACTAATACACTGAGGTCACAGTTAATATATACAGTTTTTACATCTTTATATTTTAAAGAAATCTCGCGCCTTATATCTTCGTAAGGGTTAATTGCACATATAATACTGAGGATATGATGTTGCGACAGCTTGTTGGCTACAAAAGCCAAGCGTCTAATGTTTTGATTTCTGTCTTGACGAGAAAATCCCAGATCGGAGCAAAGTTCTTTTCTGTATTCATCTCCGTCTATAATCTCTGTTATGATATTATTGTTTTCAAAAAGTTCTTTTGCTTTATATGCAATTGTCGTTTTTCCGCTTCCTGATAGGCCACAGAGTTGAATAATCATGGTTTGAAATTTGTCGGAAATATACTGTTTTTCATTTTTTCTTTACAAGATTTATTTTAAAAATCTGCATATAAGATCTATCTCACTAATAGGTTGAGAAGGTTGTGGATTTATTGATTAGATGATAGTAGTTCTCCATTGAACACAAGTATTCAAAAAGACTGAATAAGGAGGGGGTTATTCTATTTCTTCTTATTTGTTATATATAGCAGATGCCTCAATTAGACGTATATATGTCTTTCTGCTCTCCACATAATTTATGATACTATCTTGTGATATTTTACGATTCGCGTATAGCAAGTGGTCTTTTATTACTTCACTGCAAATAATTTTTAGATCTGAAAAAGTAAGCCCTATTGATTTTTCTGCTGCTGATTCCAATTCAAAGTGATGAGCTAAGTTAAATTTTTCTAACTCCAACTTATATAAAGCAAGTACTTCGCTATACAAGGGCTGATGAAAGCGGATAATATCATCAAAGACTTTTAAAAAATGAGTACCAGATCCTTCCAGCGTATTATTAGCTACTATTATCAGACTATGGGATTCAAATTTCTCAAGTTGTAACCGGAAGTTATATAAAATTCTATTCAAACTCTTCTCATTTACGTCCGGAAAGGCGATATCTAATCTATCAGTATCATCAAAAAGATACACTGCCCTGAAATTATTGATAGAATCAAATATACGGCAGAGTTTAAAGATAGATTCCTCTTTATAGCGAGATACCAAACTGCCTAAATGAATGGTAAACAAAGGCAGCTCTAACTCACTTGCTAATGCATGTGCACTCATCGTTTTGCCACAGCCTTGGCTGCCTGAAAATAAAATCTTTTTACGCGCTTTTATTCCATGGCTTTTAAATAGATCAATTTTGGTTTGTTCATCGAATATACGTTGCAATGCGTCCTTAAGTGGAACAGCCAATACTAGATCTTTGAACTTAACCAATGGATATTTTAGGTCTATTATATCATCAAGATCTTCGTGAAAGGTATCGGTAATTAATTTATTGAAAATGGTTGGAGTACCTTTTGCAGGAATATAGAGGCGATCTGTATTTTCACCCCAATTTTTTATCAATCTTTTTTTTAATTCGGTTGCGGCCATAATTCTCGATAAATGTATCTATTATAAATGCAGCTGGAAATAATTGCAATGCTTTTGACATTCAGATGATTATAATAAATAGGTGTTAAAATGATTATAATGTATTAATCTCGTAAAGATAATATCTTAATTTTAATAATACGATATAACTCTTATTTATTGCTATGGCAGAGGTGCTATTCCCGAAGAGAATAATTGATCATCTAATAGCCCGGCCACTTTCTTCGATACCTTATTACCTCCATCTTTGAACAGTTTAAAAAGATTGATCCGTTCAAAGCCGATAAATTTAACAGCTTTTGTTTCCAACAAGTGAGTAGCTGTCTTCTGTGCTGCTTTTCCGTGGGAACCGGTTAAAGAAAGCCAGTCAATCTGGAACATGACGCCACGGTCAAACAGACGGATTAAGCGTTCCGTCTTTGAATTATATTGAACGTTTTTTTCAGGAAACACGATCACCGGTTTTAGGTTATTCATCTGTAAATCAAAAATATAATCCCTTACTTCAGTTGATGAGATCGCTATTTGATTATTAAAAAATACATACCTATTCTCTAAGGGTAATAGCAGATTGTTTTCAGTTTTTTGCTTCAATTCGCTATCCAAATTATGTACATACGTGTGTTGAATAGTTTTCGTGATATGATGCTTTAAAAAAATTCCTTCAAGTGCTTTCGCTTTTTCAGCTATTGAAGTCTCGGTGTTTAAAGCTTTATCGGCTTTATACTGTTCAGAAATAGCTAATTTTGAACTTCCATTCGTAAATAATTCGCTAAGAAGATTTAAGGTAGGATCATCGCTCAATTTATAAATAGGCCGCAGGGGAAGATCACTGAAGTTGAAACCAAGCAAATATTGCAACGGATAATCTATTTTCCGGTTTAGAATAGTAAACATTGCCTTCAGCTATTGAATGCTAAAGATAAGAATATTTAATTCTTTAACAATCTGTACCACAGCCAATCGTGATGGTTGCTGCATAAATTAGGACTTTAACAAAAAAGTAATAACTTTGTACTTACTTAATAAATAAGTTATGGATATATCTGTAATTCCAATTGGAAACTCTAAGGGAATTCGTCTGTCGAAAACCTTACTTGAAAAATATAATATTAAGGATAAAGTTGAACTTATTCTTGAAAAGGGATATATTATTCTGAAACCTAAATCTGAACCAAGAAGCGATTGGGAGAAAGCATTCAAAGAAATGCATGAAAAGGGTGATGATCAGTTGCTGATAAAAGATGTTTTTGAAGACGAAAATCTTGAAGAATGGACTTAAAACAATATCAGACAGTTTTGGTTAATCTTGATCCAACAATTGGAAGTGAAATGAAAAAGACAAGGCCATGTGTTATCATTTCTCCAAACGAAATGAATAAATATTTGCAAACAATTGTTATAGCTCCAATGACGAGCAGTTCAAAGCCTTATCCAACGAGAGTGGAAATAAATCACGATAAGAAAAAAGGTTGGATTGTTCTGGATCAAATCAGGACGGTTGACCGTCAAAGAATATTTAAAGTATTTGGTAATCTTACTGAAAAGGAAGCCGTAAAGGTCAAAGACGTTTTGAAAGAGATATTTGTAGATTAAATAACTATGTATTTTAAGCTTTTACCAATGAGCAGGCCTGTGCGGATTTCTTTTTCAGAAATTCGTGAGACTGCGAATGATAAAAGCTTAGTGAAATTAAGATTATAAAACCTGCCTAATGACCATTAAGCTTCTTCATCATAGCATGGATTTCGTCTTGTAACTTTTTTTGACCTTCTTTATCGTCTAGGTCTTCTTTTAGCCTGGTTAGGTAATTGATTATCTTTTCAACTTTGACATGTACATGTTCAATATGGTCTTCCCGATCATATTCACCTCGCTCGATATAAGGAGCAAAGACCTCTGCCAGTTCATCTAAATAAGCTTCGCTTTCAATATTATTCCTTACATTTTCAGGAATGAAATCGTGCATTAAATTAACTCTTTTGTGTTGTTTTTTAGCCATAGTGGTTCATTATTAATTATTGTTCATTCAATGAATTCGATATTTTCACATGTGCTGCCATATACAAATATAACCAATTCGTTGATTATTAAAAAGAGCAGGTGCTCTTTTTGAGCAACCTGCATGATTAGTTTAATTTAACGTCCTAGCTCTTCCTTGACTTTGCTTAAGCGATCAATGGCTTTCTGCAGTTCATGCTGTGCGCTCTCAATATGCGCTTCCTCAGCAGGGCGTAATCCGTTTCTAATGGAGTAAAAAGAATATTTACGACCATTGGATGCGCGGGTATTTTCACGAATATTATTATACAGGTATTTTCTTTTAGGTGGTGATATTAAAAAACCGATGTCAAGCAAAGCGCTTATAACGGCCATAGAAACATCTGCAGATTGTGTAAATGTAATAGGCCAACTAAAACTGTTGTTCGCATGAATATATTGGTTTCTTTTTTTCAGCTCCGCACGAATATCTTTGGCTAGCGAGTTTGCTTTTTGATTATAAGCCATATCTTTTCTAACCGGAGTTCCGCTTTCTATCAACAGCATACGCAGTGTTTCTTCCTCCTTTTTCCTGTTAGCTTCCAGGATCTCATCAATTTTTTTAACAAGGTATTTATAGATGGATTCTTTGTTGAAGTTGAACCGTATAAAAACCTGAAACAGTTTAAGTTCAATGTGGTTTTTATTTTTATGACCGCCTTTATTGCTCTTCTGCGTAAGTACATCAAGGATTTCAGCGCTGATGGTATGGAGGTATTGAACCATGTGACAACTAGGGCCATCGCTTGTCTGCCTTTCATCTTCTAAATAAAAGAAATGGCTCAGTATATTTATGAATTCCGCATCAAATTTATACTTCTTCAGTATGCTTAGAATCTTTTTATGACTCTGACTTAGTTTTTCATGTTCATTATAATAGATGGAGAAAGGTAGAGTTTTGTCATTGAGATTGGAATAATTTGTTTTTAAGTTTTGGACTAAATCCGCTTCGTTATTACTTGTGTTGTTGTTAAGATATCCCTGAATGGGGGAATTCTGGTTCATGTTTTTTTGTTTTTTAAAGTTTAAAAATTGAGTTTTTAGCCAATTATAAAGTTTAAAAGGGAATTCTCAAAATCTGATAAAAGAATTCCCTTATTTTTTTAATGGATAATGGTTGGAGGGTCTTCCAAATCATTACCCGGATCTATCCGCATATAATTTTTATCAATAAGATCGAGGATGTCTCGTTCATTGAAGATAAGGCGCTTTCCAATTTTACTTGAAGGAAGAATCCCTTCATTGATGTAACGGTATATGGTGCCGGTACTCACACCTAACGCTTCCGTAACCGCATCCATAAATATCCAATCTTTCAGTGTCGTGCTTTTCTCGTCTTTTAACTTTTTTCGCATCAGCTCTTCCACTGATTTTTGGATTTCTTTATTGCTTTGAATGATCTGACTTAATAAATTTACAATACGGGGCAAATCCTGATCATATAAATTACTGTTCATAGTGTCTTTTTAATGATAAATTCTGATTGTCAAATGGATTGTTAATTTCGGTTAACCCGATTTTATATTAAATGGCTTGGTGTTTGGTTTTAATTTGGCGGACTTCTGATCATAAGATTAGGTTTTTGGTTCATACAAATGACTGTATAAAAGCATGCGTTGTCAAGGTTAAAATTTTGGTTCATTTAAGCCTTTTTTTCGCTTTCTGTATTTCGCCCATAACAGCATGATAGCCATAGCGATAAACGCGATACCAAAGAGCAGCCGAATAGGGAACCCTTGTTTTTCGCTGTTTTTTATACGATTTTCAGCTAACTGCTGATGGGAGGATTCTTGTACAGATTGACTGCTTTCTTCCTGCTTTTCAAAAGTGCTTTCTTCCAATTGAGCTTCTCTATTACTTGCCAGGCTTATGAACAGACTTCCTTTTGACAGCTGAAAACCTTTTTCGGGTTGAAAGGTGATTGTTGAATCTGCCTGGATAAAGGCGGCGCTGTAATCCGCTTGCTGCATCCAGCCGCTATGCCACTCGGCGAATTGAAAACCTGTATGCTGACTGCTGTTTTCTTCAGTTTCGTATTGGCTTTCTGTCGCGGATTTTAGTGTTAATTTCTGCTTATTGAGCGCTCCACAAGAATAAAGCAATAGGGTAGGAAACGCGATAAACAATCCGTATTTAGAATTTTGTCTGTTTAACCGTAATGCTTTTGCCGCCTTCTTCTGGCGCTTTTTTTCTTCCCGTACCTTACGCATGATTTTATTAACCGCGTGAAGGCTTTCTATTTCTTCTTTTATTAAATTTTTCATCGAATAATTATTAATAGTTTTTTTAATTGCAATGCGGATAGCATTATGCGTTATTTCAAAGGAGATACCCAGTCCGCAACCTGATAAATGCTGCTGATTGGCCTTCGCTTCCGATAAACACCATCACCATCCCGGCTTCCGCCTTCATTGGTATTCCCTTCAACGGTAATAACATATTTATCGCCCCACTCATCCACAAAACCCGCATGGGCTATACGTTTCAGATCCGTGAAATAAATCCCGAATACATCACCCGCCTCCGGCGTTCTATCTTGACCTGCCGATTTTATATGCCGGCTTTGTACTCCGCCATTCCGTTTCCAAATAATTCTTTTACCCGGAAATAGGGAAGGAGACCATGCGGTTTTGGGCTCTGGAAATCCTGCCTGCTTAAAGGACCAGGAGATAAAGGCCGCGCACCAGGCATAGCCTTCTGACAGGCCGGTGTAGTTGAGGTACTCAGCGATTCGCTCGCCATCATTCTTATTGGTTTTTTCACGGACACCGATTTCCCGGGTATAAATGGATTGAAGGTTTTCTCGGGGCGACGGATCTAAATAAAGGCCATGGTTACCATGATAAACGAAAACAAAACCGCTAAATAAAATGAGAAGTAAATCAATGCTTTTTGCCATGCTAATAAGGATTTAAAAGTGCGTTCTTAAAAATCATGTTGATATTCGTTTAATACGGGCCATTGCCAGGCAATCATCCATCCCGTTAAAATCATAAAAGAAATAACGGTTATCGCTGATAGCGGTAATACGGCCAGAACACCCAGGTCAATGGGAGCTGCGGTAATATCAACCTGCCTTAAAACATCTCCTGAAAGGATAAATACCAGTATGGAAAGCAGGAGCATAATGCCGAGTTTATATTGATTGAAGAAATCGTTCAATTGATCAAAAAATGTATGGAGATAATTCATGTTTTTGAGGGTTAAAGGGTTATTAAATTGGAGGAACTCGAAAGAGTTCCTCCATAAATTGAGTACAGCGATCTAAAGCTCTACCGTTTCAAAGTACTTGCTGCTTGAGCGCTTTTGGCCGTCTTTGGAGATAACCATAATCCAGATATGGAATACGCCCGTACCCAGACCTTCCGGGTCAACAACATACTGTCCGTCTTCCCGCACCGCGTCTTGAAAAACAAAGAAGTCCTGACTGTTCTCATGGTAAAGAATGATATGAACAACATCATCCGCTACCGCGCCTAAACGGTGTACAGAAGTAGACCAGGTGACATCAATTTCGCCTGAGATTCGCTGCTCTACGTTCGCGGGAATATTGCTCAAACTACCTCGTGAAAACCTGACATTCTCATAAGGGATGCTAAAGCTTGGGTATTCACCCGCGATTTTCGTGATAAGCTCATTCGTTGCCTGATTAAAGGCAGTCATCTTTTTCTGGCTCTTGTCGCTGAAACCAATGTTGATAATTTCCCGCATCGGACTCAAAAACTCAATGGCCAGCGCGAATTTAGCGCGGTGTGCCTTTTGCTTTTCCGTTGCCGCCTTTTTTGACGGCTTGGGAAGTGAGCGCAGGTAGTCAATAGAGCGCCAGCTTGATCCAACAATGTTTCCAACTTTTCCAGAGAATGCGCCCAACGCGCCTTTTACATAAATTCCCATGTTCTTAAAATTTAAGGGTTCAACAAAAAATTAATTATTCATGAAGCGCAACCGGTTTTGCAATCATTGGCACAAACATAAGGCGGCTTTTGAACCCTTAAAAATTATGGAACAAATTGATAGTCAACTGAATAAATTGGGTGGATTTGATAGCAATTCGAGGCATTTGATCGGTAAGAAACGGCTTATGATAGCTATTAAGCGGTTAATAACGGTAAATGGAAGCGCAAACTGATTTTAATCATTCATTCTAGTGGAAATACTTTCGATAGAACAAGGATAGAGCTCGTTCTACATGCGAACGTATTGCAGCCGTCTTCACGCCGTGATGTCTTCGCTTTTTACCGCTTTTTATTGGAGACACCAGGCTTGGGTTATTAATTCTCCTTATAAAGTAGCAATCCTTCTCATTTCTTGATAGTCCATCAGTTGTTCGCCACTTCCTTTAAGCTTTTATCATTCGCAGTCTCGCGAATTTCTGAAAAAGAAATCCGCACAGGCCTGCTCATTGATAAAAGCTTAATAAAGGGCGTATTATGCGATAATAATTCCTCCGAATAATATTATTTGTCAAATTTTTTATAATTTGTATATCATTCATTAAATAACCTTGAGTATGAAAAGATTACTACAAATTGTTGTTTTGATTTTATGCACAGTATCTATAGCTATGGCACAGGGAGGAAAGGTTCTGGAGACCGTTACCGTAAAAAGTAAGATTCTTAAAATGGACCGCAAATACGCGATTTATTTACCAGCTGGTTATGATCAGGATGATCGCAGCTATCCCGTTTTGTATCTGCTTCATGGTAGTGGCGATAATCATACCGGATGGGTACAATTCGGGCAGGTTCAGTACATTGCCGATAAAACAATCGCTGAAGGTAACGCTGCCCCTATGATTATCGTAATGCCGGATGCTGATACCGGAACGAAAGGCTATTTTAATGCCATTGACGGAAACTTTAACTATGAAAATTTCTTTTTTAAGGAATTAATTCCACATATCGAAAAAACCTATCGGGTACGTAGTGAAAGACGCTATCGCGCTGTATCCGGCTTATCAATGGGTGGTGGCGGAACGATCTTTTATGCCTTACATCAGCCGGATCTGTTCGCTGCCGCCGCACCTTTAAGTGCCTCAACCGGAAACTGGGATCTCGAACAGTTTAAAACAAACGCTAAAAAGTCCAAGCCTGACCGGTCTGAAAAACAAATTGAAGATTATTTCAATCGTCATAGTATAGCATCTATGATTAAGCATGTGCCTGAAGCGGAACTAAAGAAAATTAAAGAAATACGATGGTATATCAGCTGTGGTGATGATGATTTTCTGTATGAAGGAAACAGCAACCTGCATGTCTTATTTCGTAAAAATGAAATTCCACATGAATTCAGAGTTAAAGATGGCGGACATACCTGGACATACTGGCGTAATGAATTGCCCCTTGTTCTGGAATTTGTATCCAAATCATTTACACAATTCTGAGCCAGGTAAACAGGCTACAGGTAAAATAAGCAATCGATTTTAGACATGTAAATGCGATGCAGTGAGGTTTTTAGCAATGATTTTGTTTTGTATAGGTCTTACAGGGGCTTCTTTTGCACAGGATTCAGCAAAAGTAAACCTTACTAAAATCATCTCGTCTGTAAACACATTTACCAGCAATCTGGCGATTGAGAAATTATACCTGCAAACCGATAAACCGTCTTATGTTAGCGAAGATACCCTATGGTTTAAAGCTTACTTGTTTGACGCGTCTTATTTGAATGCCGCTACAAAAAGCGGAATGCTATACCTTGAAATCGCTAATGATAGCAACAGGGTAATGAAACGGATAAGGGTTCCGGTATTTGCTGGTATAGCCATGGGGCAAGTTGCTCTTGATCAAAACGAACTACCGCAAGGCAGCTATATATTACGCGCATACACCAATTGGATGCGGAATTTTGGAGAGGATTATATCGTTAAAAAATATTTTTATATCGGCGAAGTTAGCGATAAGGACTGGCTGGTGAATTATCAGGCGCAACTGGTAAAAGACGCGGATCAGGATAAGGTTCAGCTTGGTTTAAGACTTAAGCAATTCGATGAGTTTCCGGTGGGTTTACGGGAAATGCGGATACGCATAACGGACGAAAAAAGAACATGGTTTAAAAGCGATATCGAAACTAATGTGGATGGTTGGTTAGCGATTAACTTTACGCTTCCGGAAAAAGCGAACGTAAAAGATTTAACCTTAAGTATGCAGGATATGCGCAAGAGTGAAGGTAACCGGAAGCTGCAAATGCCTGTACTGCTCAATAGACCTGAACGGATGGACCTGCAATTCATGCCCGAGGGCGGAAACCTGGTTGCGGGTCTTCCTGCACATATAGCCTTTAAGGCAATTAATGAGGATGGAATGGCTGCGGATCTATCGGCTAAGGTGTATACCAGTACATTACAGGAAGTTGCTGAATTTCGCTCCACACATAAAGGAATGGGCACATTTAATTTTACTCCTCAGGCTGGTGAACGTTATTCAGCTAAGGTGAAATTACCCAATGGCCTATATCAATCCTATGCTTTGCCGGTAATAAAAAATACAGGTACAGTACTTAAAATCAATAATGAATTGAACAGTGATTCCTGCGAGATCATAATTAATTCCACACCCGATATAGCGGCAGCAGGCAATACGTATTTTTTAATCGGACAGGCAAGGGGAGTAGCCTGCTACGGCGCTTCATTCAATTTTAGCAAGGGTGCCGTAAAGCTTATGGTAAGCAAGGATATATTCCCGAGTGGGATTGTCCGTTTTACAGTAATCGGACCTGATAACAAGGCGCTGAATGAACGGATTGTATTTATTGATCATGACGATAATCTGAATATCCGGATCACCAGCGACAAGGCATTATATGGGCAAAGGGATCGTGTTGCACTGAACATTCAGGTAACTGATAAAAATGGAGCGCCTGTACAGGGAAGCTTTTCTCTTGCGGTGACTGATGATGGTCAGGTTAGGACAGATAGTATTAAGGATGGTTCTATCCTTACACAAATGTTGTTAACTTCCGATCTGAAAGGGGAAATAGAAGATCCCGGCTATTATTCACGGTCTTCACTAAGCGCTAAGAAGTGGCAGGATTTAGATCAGCTGCTTTTAACCCAGGGCTGGGTTGGATACGATTGGGATGATATTTTTAGTCCGCCAAAATCCTTTATATATCCTCCTGAACCTGAGTTCCTAATACAGGGCAAAGTAACGAATATGTTTAATAAACCTGTCGCCAACTCACAAGTGTCGCTGCTTTCAAAAAAACCTTTTCTGGTTTTGGATACGCTTACAGATGATCAGGGTATTTTTACGTTTAAAAGCATTGTACCGGTAGATACCGCTGTGTTCTTCATTCAGTCTAGAAACAAAAAAGGTAAAAGCTTTAATGTGGGAATTGAAATGGACGAATTTAAGCCCCCTGTTTTTTCAGCGATCAGCAAGCGTATGATACCCTGGTATGTAAATATGGATACAAGTAGCTTTGAGTTGGTAAACAGGCAAGTTCAGTTAAAAAAGGAACAGGAACGGGTTACCAGTGGCATTTTGCTTAAAGAAGTTGTTATTAAAGCTAAAAAGATCATTAAAGATTCCAAAAACCTGAATGGTGCCGGAGAGGCAGATATTATAGTTGATGAACAGGAACTGGAAAAGGCTGGCAAAACAACCTTAGGTGATCTGTTGGAGAAAAGGGTTAAGGGATTTGGACTAAGAATGACCAGAACAGGCGAAAAAATCTATAAAATCAACGATCTGATGGTTCACCTGATTATTGATGGTACGGATACTGAATTTTTTAAGCCTGAAGGTATACCGCTGGATCAGTATTTTAAACAATATTTCGATTATTATGATGCTGAAGAGATTAAAGGGATAGAAGTGATGAAGAGCAGCAAATATGCCATTAATTACTGGAGTGAATTTCTTAGTCCCTTTACCAATTTTTATGATCATGCTTTTATTGAGGTAACAACACGTGGTGGAAAAGGGCCATTTGTAAAGAAAAGTGTAGGAACTTATTTATTTAAGCCGATGCCTTTTGTATTGCCTAAGGAATTTTACGTCCCTAAATACAACGCCCATAGTACTGTTGATATGACGGATATACGCTCAACCATTTACTGGAATCCGGATATCATTACCAATGCGGAAGGCATGGCAACCGTTTCTTTTTATACAGCGGACAACCCAGGCAGTTATTCATTACAACTAGAAGGTAGTGACATGAAAGGAAATATGGGCGTTAAACGAGCAACGATCAAAACAAGACGTACACCTCAATTGTAGTCAATATATGCATACAGATGAAGAAATAAAGCGTAAAGCCTTTGAACAATTAGAAAAGCGTACCGCTGTTGAGTTGGAAGACGTTAATGAAATTGATTTTGAGGTCTATTTTGAAAATCCTGACGGAGAAACTGAACGGTATACTGTTTTTTTTGAAAGGGGATTTGTTGATGGAAAAGAAGGCTGGGTGATTCGGCATATTATCCGTCCTGACGAATTGCAAAAACCAGAAAATAAAGAAGATGGTAAGATTGAATAGATTGCTTACTTTTTCTTAATGGTTTTTAAGCTATCTTTTGCTTCCTTGCTCATCACGAGCTTTCCACTGATGGCTGCACGGTCAAAAAGAAGTTTATCCCAATGGTCTGTATTTTCCCAAAAGATCTTCTTTAACGCTTTTAAGGCATTGGGGTTATACGTTGATAATTTATAACAAAATTCATGAACCGCGATTTCCATAGCTTCAATCGTAGGAAAAATTTCCTGATACAGACCTTTTTCCTTTGCCCATGCGGCGTTTCTCCACTGATCGGGATTTAAGGCAAGTTCTGTAAAATTAACCAGGCCGATTTTTCGTTGAACAACCGGGGAAATGACAAATGGGCCGATGTTAATGCCCAATTCACTTAAGCGGATGGAAGCTTGCTCGGTGGCAAAACAATAGTCACAAGCGGCTGCTAAACCTACTCCGCCTCCGATAGCCTTTCCCTGAACTTGTCCGATAACGATTTTTTTGCATAAGCGAATCGCGTTGATAACATAAGCGAAACCGGAAAAGAATGTTTTACCGGCGGCTTCACTATCAATTTGAAGCAATTCATCAAAACTGGCTCCTGCACAGAAGGTTCTGTTACCTTCACTTTTTAATAAAATGATCCGTACATCGTCATTTTTGCCAATCTCATAAATGGTAGCGGCAAGGTCTTTAAGTAATTCGCCTGGAAAGGCATTGTGGGAGGGATGGCCGAAAAGAATCCGGCTTATGCCTCTGCCATCAGTTTCAGTACGTACAAAGCCTCTTTCGTCTTTTAATTTATCCATGGAATTAGCGTTTATTCTAACACAATCGTTTCATCCAAAATACGAAAATAGTTGATATTTAATGGCCTGTTAATTTTTTTAAATGATGGGTCCTGGCCCGATAGCGAAAATATAACAGCAATGAAGAAGTTAAGAGCCCAATAGTTAATCCATACCATATGCCTTCCAGGCCATATTGAAGATGTATTCCTAAATAATAGCTCATGGGCAAACCAATGATCCAATAGGCAACGAATACAATAAAGGTGGGTATATTTACATCGCTCATTCCTCTTAATATACCCAATCCCACTACCTGGGTACCGTCAAACAGTTGGAATAAACCCGCGATAATCAATAATTGGGCTGCTAAATAAATTACTGCCTGATCAGACGTATAGATCCAGGGCAGGTATTGGTTGAACGTAGCGAATATAAATGCCGATAAAATCATAAAGGCTAAAACGATATGATAGCTGGATACAGAAAAATTGAAAAGGCGGTCCATTTTGTTTTTTCCGAAACTGTTGCCAACCTGTATGGTTGCTGCTGAAGCTATACCACTGGCCAGCATATACGTTATGGATGCCAGATTAATGGCTACTTGATGAGAGGCTTGCTCCACAGCACCCAATCTGCCCGCTAATATGGATGCCGCCGCGAAGGCACCAATTTCAAATACATATTGCATGGCAACCGGAGATCCGATTTTTAAAATCTTTAAGGAACGAACCCGATCGATTTGTTTTATGGCGAAATGTTTAATGTAAGGTTTGAAGTCCTGAGAGTAAAAAATATAAAGTCCCATTACTAAGGCCATAAGGCAGCGATCAATTAACGTGGCGTAGCCCACACCACTAACGCCCATCGGTTCAATTCCGAACATTCCTTTCACAAAGATTATTGCTAGAATAATATTCAAAACATTTCCCCAGATGGTAATGCGCATCGCTTGTTTGGTGAAGCCTAAGCCTTCAGCAAATTGTTTAAACGCGCTGAATACCATGATAGGGATAATGGAAAGACTCAAAATCAATAAAAATGGTTTTGCTTCTTTCACGACGGCCGGGTCCTGATCCAGGTGAGTAAGCATGGCCATGGATCCATAGTAAACCACAAAAAACAATACAATTCCCGAAATTATATTTAATAAAATGCTATTGGAGAATAATTTAGCGCACTCTTCCTTATTATTCCGTCCGTTTTCCTGCGCAACCAGGGGTGTTAACCCGAACGCGATTCCTAAGCCGACGACCATAACAACCATAAAGACACTATTGACTAACGAAACCGCCGCAAGGGCCACAGTTCCTGCAAAATGACCTACAATCACACTATCGGCTGTATGCACCATAGTGTGACCCAATTGGGAGATCATGATGGGTCCCGCTAACTGAAGATTGGAACGGTAATAGGGTATGTATTTAGAAAAATATGCTTTCAATTCAAGGGATTCTTAATAATCGGCAAATATAGCAAATGAATTTTCTATATTTTTTTTGAATCGTCCTGCATTTTGTTTAAAAAATAATAACTTTGAATATTAATAAACACTGAAAGACTATTTTATATCATAAATTTAACATAATAACAAAGGCATGTACAGTTCAATATTATTATTCTTAAATATAGGCGGGCAGGAAATGATTTTCATTTTTGTGATAGCATTGTTTCTTTTTGGCGGTAAAAAACTTCCGGAATTGGCAAGAGGATTAGGTAAGGGTATTCGTGAATTTAAGGATGCTTCAGAAAATATTAAACGAGATATCAATGATCAGATCAATGATTTTGAAAAAGAGATTGATCGTGAAAAACCCACCGAACAAAAAGCGATTGCTGAGTCTTCAGTAACTGACCCTGTTCATGCAGACACTGAAACCGGTAACACGGAAGTGAACAATTCAGATGATCCTTATGATTCCCTTGTTAATCAAAATGATATTTCCCATTCTGATCAATATTACAGGCAATATGATTATGAAGCTCCCGCAGAAAATTCAACCGTTCCTTCAGATAATATCTTGGATGATACCGCTTCTTCAGCTGATGATACTTCAGAAGCCCTTGAAAACATCGGGGAACCCAATTCCAAAACAGAATAATCAGATTATTTTTCAATAGCTAGATATTTTTCAATAGTGCTATATAAATAGAAGAGCCGGATTTATTTCGGCTTTTCTATTCCTTTACGTTATCATTTACACCCTTTGTATGAATTACGAATCTAAGATTTCTCAAGAACTTCATTTAACAAGTTCTCAGGTAAAGAGTACCCTTTCTTTGCTTGAGGAAGGAGCAACTATTCCATTTATCGCGCGTTATCGTAAAGAGGCGACCAATGGACTGGATGAAGTTCAGATAGCTGATATCCGGGATCTATTAAAACGCTTTCAAGAGCTTGATAAAAGAAAAGAAGCCATTCTGAAATCGATAGAAGAACAGCAAAAGCTAAGTCCTGAATTAATCAGCCAGATCAACGAAGCTCAAACACTTTCTGTTCTTGAAGATATCTATTTGCCCTACAAGGCTAAAAGAAGAACACGTGCAAGTATTGCCCGTGAAAAAGGCCTGCAAGCTTTGGCGGATACCCTATTACGACAGGAAAAGATTGAAGTTTTAAAAATTGCAGATGAATTTATTAATGCTGAAGCTGGCGTTGAAACAGCAGAAGACGCCTTGTTTGGCGCGCGGGATATTTTAGCGGAATTGTTTTCTGAGAACGCGGCTGTCCGTTCAAAGATCCGTGAATTGTTTTATGAGAAAGGAAATTTTAAATCCACCTGGATAGGAGAAAAAGAAGATGCCGTTCAAAAGTATAAGGATTATTTCGATTGGAAAGAACCTGTTAAAACCATAGCGTCCCATCGTCTTTTAGCGATGCGAAGAGGTGAAAAGGAAGGATTTCTTCGCCTGGAATTGCTTGTTGATGAGGATGATGCATTGCGTATTTTAAACCGTGAGTTTAAGAAGGCAACGAATGAAGCGTCGCAGCAAATAGGCTTAGCTATTCAGGATAGCTATAAACGTTTAATTAAGCCATCTATTGAAACGGAGATCAGGGTGCTAAGCCGTCAGAAAGCTGACGAAGAGGCTATTCGGGTATTTACCGAAAACGCGCGCCAATTGCTACTGGCTGCACCTATGGGACAAAAAAAGCTAATGGCTATAGACCCCGGCTTTCGTACCGGATGTAAAGTTGTTTGTTTAGATGAACAGGGTAAGCTGCTTGTAAACAAGACGATATATCCTCATACCGGCGAAGCAAAGCTAAAAGAATCTGAAAAAATTATCAAGGAACTTATAACCAGTTTTTCTATTGAGGCCATCGCTATTGGTAACGGAACAGCGGGAAGGGAAACCGAAGCATTCATTAGAAGTATTGTACCATCAGCTATGCTAGTGGTTATGGTTAACGAAAATGGGGCTTCCATTTATTCCGCCTCTAAAGTCGCTAGAGAAGAATTTCCGGATCATGATATAACCGTTCGCGGTGCGGTATCCATTGGCCGGCGCTTAATGGACCCGCTGGCGGAGCTCGTGAAGATTGACCCAAAATCAATAGGCGTAGGACAATACCAGCATGATGTTGATCAGACGAAATTGCAAATCTCCTTAGATGAAACCGTAAGCAGCTGTGTAAATGCGGTTGGTGTTTCCTTAAATACGGCTTCGAAACAAATTTTATCCTATGTTTCTGGCTTGGGTCCTGTTTTGGCACAAAATATTATTACGTTTAGAAATGAAAACGGTCCGTTTAAATCGCGGGAAGAGTTGAAGAAAGTCCCCCGTTTAGGAGGAAAGGCTTTTGAGCAGGCTGCTGGTTTTTTACGGATAATGGAAGCTGAGAACCCCTTAGATAGAAGTGCTGTACATCCTGAACGTTATCCGCTAATTGAACAAATGGCTAAAGATTCCAAAAGCTCGGTAGCTGAGCTGTTAAAAAATGATGGGCTAAGAAAAAGCATCCGATTGCAGGAGTATATTAACGATTCAGTGGGTTTGCCAACGCTTACTGATATTCTTGCGGAATTAGCTAAACCCGGGCGGGATCCCCGGGATAAATTTGAAGCCTTTACCTTTGCAGAAGGGGTGAATGCGATTAGCGATTTAAAAGTAGGTATGAAATTAACCGGCCTGGTAACCAATATAACGAATTTTGGCGCCTTTGTTGATATCGGCGTTCATCAGGATGGATTGGTTCATTTAAGTCAGTTATCGAACCGGTATGTAAAAGATCCGAATACCATTGTAAAGGTAAATCAGCAGGTAGAGGTGAGGGTTACTGAAATTGATATGGCGAGAAAACGGATCGCTTTGTCCATGAAGAACGAGGAAGCTGAAAGGCCTAAAAAGAGCCCTGTAAAAGTCAAGAAACGTTCGAAAACTGAAGATCAAGCCGACCTGCAATCAAAGCTTGCCGCGCTGAAACAAAAGTTTAATTAACGGCTTTTCAACCTTTTTAAACGGATTGGTAACCTAACTGTAATTTCTGAATAAAAATTTTATAATTATTGATCTGTTTTTACTTAAATTTTGCTACTTTTAGAAGTTCTGACACAGAATCTGCCGTCAGTATTGTCATGGTATAATTTATTCCATTTATAGTACCGTATGTACAAGTTATTCCTTATGCATACCTAGTAAATTTAACTGAATTACTTACTTTTGTATAAAACCAAATTTAAATATGTCTGAAACTACTTCTTTAAGAATTGACGAAAATACCTTAGAATTACCTGTTATTACAGGAACAGAAAATGAAAAAGCGATTGATATTTCAAAGCTCCGTGATAAAACGGGATATATTACACTAGATCCTGGATTCAAAAATACTGGTGCAACCAAAAGTGCAATTACATTTCTTGATGGGGAAGAAGGCATTCTTCGTTACCGGGGTTACGCTATTGAAGAATTAGCTTCAAAGTCAACTTTTATTGAAGTTGCTTACTTATTAATTTATGGTGAATTGCCTACGAATGAGAAATTAGAAACGTTTAGATGGGAGGTAAGACGGCATACGCTTATCCACGAAGACATGAAAAAGTTTTTCGACGGGTTTCCATCGAAATCTCATCCTATGGGATTGTTATCGGCTTTAGTTGGCGCGCTTTCCGCGTTTTATCCTGAATCATTAAATACCAATGCTTCTGAGGAAGAGGAAAAGCTTACCGTAATTCAACTATTAGCAAAAATGCCTACCATTGTTTCATGGATCCATAAGAAATCATTGGGACATCCATTGATTTATCCATCAAACCATTTAGATTATGTAACCAATTTTCTGAATATGACCTTTGGTCAGCGGACCGAACAAATTGAAATTGACCCGGTAGCGGTTTCCGCGATGAATACCTTGTTAATTCTTCATGCGGATCATGAGCAAAATTGCTCGACTTCTACGGTTCGTATTGTAGGTTCATCGCAAGCCAATTTATTTGCTTCCATTTCAGCTGGTATTTCCGCGCTATGGGGACCTCTTCATGGTGGTGCTAACCAGGCGGTTATTGAAATGCTTGAACATATCAAAAATGATGGTGGTGATTGTGAAAAATGGATTGCTAAGGCTAAAGATAAAAACGACCCCTTCCGTTTAATGGGCTTTGGGCACCGGGTTTATAAGAACTTTGATCCGCGTGCAAAAATCATCAAAAAAGCCTGCGATGAGGTTTTAGAAAAATTAGGAATAAATGATCCTGTTTTAGAAATTGCTAAAAAACTTGAAGAAGCGGCTCTTAACGATCCGTATTTTGTAGAAAGGAAATTGTACCCGAATGTAGATTTCTACTCCGGTATTATTTACCGTGCTCTTGGTTTTCCTACCGAAATGTTTACGGTGTTATTTGCTTTGGGCAGACTTCCCGGATGGATTGCTCAATGGTGTGAAATGCGTTCAAATAAAGAGCCTATTGGCCGTCCGCGTCAAATTTATGTGGGTGAGCCAAAACGGCCCTATGTTGAACTAGCTAAACGATAATATAGACGATAAGTTCATTATAAAAAAGACCTGACTCTACGTCGGGTCTTTTTTATAATGAACTTAATTTTTTTTATAATGCGCTTAAATTAAGCCCTTTTTTTATCCGTTAAGATTAAAACTACGCCCACTACTACGAGTATTCCACCTGTATAGGATGGCCAATTCACATGTTTTTCTTTTGCGGCATTGACTTCTAAAGGGCCAACATCAACAACTTTTTCTTGTTTCGTATAACTGAAACCGGTCCAGATGAGCATGACTACACCCAAAATAGCAAGGATAATTCCAAATGTTTTCATAAGCTTGTTCGTTTTGATAGTTTGTTGTTTGTTTGAGTTTGATAGGAACAACAAAGCCTGAATGAAAATGTTTTAATCGCTAAAATACAACGAACTCTTTTCTGCTTATCGTTAAAAATTATATCTTTATCGCATGTTTCCAACCTTATCGCATCTTATCGAATATTTGACTGGAGTTTTTATTCCATTACCCATCCAAACTTTTGGCTTGTTTGTAGCTTTAGCCTTTATTTGCGGGTATAGTATGTTTGTTAAAGAATTACAACGTAAAGAAAAGGAGGGCTTAATTAAGCCTTACCAAAGAACCCGGATTGAAGGAGAGCCTGTAAGCACATCTGAGTTGGTATTAAACGGTGTTCTCGGTTTTCTTCTTGGTTTTAAAATCGTTCATGCGATTTTTCATTATAATCAATTGGTTCAGGACCCGCAGGGATTTTTATTATCTGCCGAAGGTAATTTATTGGGGGGAATTGTTTTAGCGGCTTTATTTATTTATTGGGTTTGGAAAGAAAAGAAACGCACGCAATTAGCAAAACCAAAGAAAGTGGTAGAAACGATTCAGCCGCATACCCTTATGGGAAATGTATTGGTTTGGGCCGCGGTTTTCGGTTTATTGGGTGCCAAGATTTTCCATAATTTAGAATACTGGGATGAGTTTATGGCGAATCCTATTGAGGGACTTTTCTCTTTTAGCGGACTGACATTTTACGGTGGTTTGATTTGTGGCGGTGCTGCTGTTTTATATATTACCAGTAAATACGGTATTAAACCAGCACATATGCTTGATGTGGGAGCATTGGGAATGATGTTAGCCTATGGTGTTGGAAGGATGGGCTGCCATATGGCAGGTGACGGGGATTGGGGCATTGAGAATTCAACGGCTAAACCAGGTGCTTTATCCTGGCTGCCTGATTGGGCCTGGTCTTTTAAGTTTCCTCATAATGTGCTGGATGCGGGTATCCCGATTCAGGGATGTACCGGTAGGTTCTGTCATGAACTCCCTGTTGGGGTGTATCCTACATCCTTATACGAATTTGTAATCTGCTTAGTATTATTTGGCATTCTTTGGTTCTTAAGAAAGAAAATTCGCTATGCAGGTATGTTATTCGCTATTTACTTTATTTTTAGCGGTCTTGAACGCTTTACTATTGAATTAATTCGTGTAAACTCAAAATATCATGTAGGAGGTTTAAGCTTTACCCAGGCCGAAATGATTTCTGTGTTTATGGTAATTGCAGGGATCATTGGCATATTCTGGAGTATTAACTATGCGAAAAAGAATCCGGAAACGATAGCTCCAAAATATGATTGATCTAAAAAATTATTGTTTACAGGTAGCGGATATCTGTAAAGAAGCTGGCGAATATATCCGAAAGGAATATCAAATCTTTTCCAATCAGCATATCGAAGAAAAGGGCTTACACGATTTGGTTTCCTATGTGGATAAGGAAGCTGAACGCTTGCTTGTTGAGAAGCTTCAATTGCTGATTCCTGAATCTGGATTTATTACAGAAGAAGACGAAAACAGAGAAAGAAGTGCTACCTATAATTGGATTATCGATCCACTTGATGGAACGACTAACTTTATCCATAAAGTTCCCACGTTTAGTGTTAGTGTAGCCTTAGTTCGTGGAGAAGATATCCTGATTGGTGTAGTTTATGAGATAAACAGGGATGAGTGTTTTACAGCATTTAAAAATGGCAAAGCCTTCTTAAATGGCAAGCAGATCCATGTTTCGGAAACCAAAAAGCTTGCGAAATCTTTACTGGCTACCGGATTTCCCTTTCGTAAATTCGATAACCTTGATAATTACTTAAACGTATTGAAATCATTGATGCAACAAACGCGTGGCATTAGAAGGATTGGATCAGCAGCGGCAGATCTGGCCTATGCGGCATGCGGCAGATTTGATTGTTTCTTTGAATATAATTTAAATAATTATGATATCGCGGCGGGTATTCTGCTTGTGCAGGAAGCAGGAGGGAAGGTTTATGATTTTGACGGGGAATCAGCCATGTTATCAAAAGGAAATATAATTGCTGGAAATCCTTTGTTAACGGAAATAGTTTTTGAGGAAATAAAGAAGCATTTTAAATAGAACAGGCTGCGAGCAGCTTTGGAACTATTTAAAATGCTTGATCTTAATTATGCTTAATCTTGTTAGCTTGTTAGGCTTGATTTTGTTTTTAATTACAGCGAGTCAGCAACCACTTCCTGAACCTCAGGTACCATTCTTTTTAACAGGCCTTCAATTCCTGCTTTAAGGGTGATGATGGAAGAAGGGCAACCGCTACATGAACCACGTAATTCAACAGTAACCACACCATCATCAAATTTTTGAAAGTTTATAGCACCGCCATCTTGCTCAACAGCTGGTCTTACATAGTCATGCAAAATTTGCTGGATCTTCACTTCGACATCCGAACCTTCAAAGCTTACATTTTCATCACTAACCACTTCCTGAATTTTCAGGTCCGATTCAACCGCGCCTTTTACAAATTCTTTCAATATAGCTTCGATATCATCCCATGCACTATCGGGTGATTTCGTAACGGTTACAAAATTACTGGCAAAGAAAACACCGTCAACAAAATTGAATTTAAATAATTCGCTTGCGAATGGTGATATTTCTGCTTTCTCCCGATTGGGAAAATCCAGACTGCCATTTAATAATAACTTATTTACTAAGAATTTACGCGTAGCAGGATTGGGGGTTTCTTCTGTATATACTTTTATATTTGCCATGACATGTTAATAGAATCAGACACAAAAATACGAAAAATAATTGAGCCAAAGTCAGCCCTAAGTCAGGATGCTTTTCTTCGGGCTATCTCGTCCCGAATTTTCGCGGCTTTTTCATAAGCCTCATCAAGTAATGCTTTCTGCAATTTTTCTTTTAGCTCTTCGTCTGAAAAGCTTGAATAGGAAATGGGATTATTTTTTTCTCCGGATTCTGAATTTTTTGTATCGGAATCCATATTCTCTAAAAAAGCGAAGTCATTACCTTCAATAATAATTCCTGCAGATGCTAAAATAAATTCATAGGTATAGATAGGGCAGTTAAATCGCACGGCAATCGCGATAGCATCCGAGGTTCTGGCATCAATTTCAACTACTTTATTGTTATCATTACAGATTAACTTCGCGAAGAATATGCCATCAACTAAATTGTAGATTAAAACTTCTTCGATTTTAATATTGAATGTATTTGCAAATGATTTAAATAAATCATGAGTTAACGGGCGACTAGGGGTCATTTTTTCGATCTCTATGGCAATAGCCTGCGCTTCAAATCCCCCAATAATAATGGGTAATCTTCTGCGGCCATTTACTTCACCTAAGACCAAAGCATATGCGCCTGATTGAGTTTGGCTATATGATAAGCCCACGATATCTAATTTGATTTTATCCATATAATCTTTTGCATTAAAAGCCTGTTATGAAAAAACAGAACAGGCTTCTAATAGTTTATCCGGCCTTGTATGCCTTAATAGCAGCAATCAGTTTGGGAACTATCTCAAATGCATCGCCTACAATTCCATAATCAGCAACCTTGAAAAAGGGTGCTTCGGGATCTTTGTTAATAACTACAATCGTTTTGGAGGAACTTACACCTGCAAGGTGTTGGATAGCTCCGGAGATACCGATTGCAATGTATAAATTTGGCTGAACAGCGATACCCGTTTGGCCTACATGTTCTTCATGTGGTCGCCATCCGGCATCTGAAACTGGTTTGGAACAAGCCGTAGCTGCTCCCAACACATCTGCCAGCTCTTCAATCAGTCCCCAGTTTTCGGGTCCCTTTAGTCCACGACCACCTGAAACTACAATTTCAGCATCAGCTAATGATACTTTATCTGTAGCACGTACAATATCTTTAATGAGTGTTTCTAAATTATCTGCAATTGCAGGGTTAAACGCGATAATTTCTGGTTGAACTTCCTGCGTTTTTAACTCAAATGAATTTGGAGTAAGGGAAATTACTTTATTGGTTGCTGTCATTTCCGTTAATGCAAAGGCTTTACTTGAGAATGCAGCCCGCTTAACGATTAAATTATCTCCGTTAACTTCCGGAAGAGCAACAGTACCCGGTGCTAAGGCAGCTTCAAGTTTAGCAGCAATTCGGGGAGCCAGGCTCTTTCCGCTAAAGGAATTGGAAAGCACGATGATATTGGCATCTTCGCTTTTTGCCGCTGCAGCGATAACGGAAGCATAGGAATGGTTAATAAATGATTTCAATTTATCAGAATTAACATCCAATATTTTGGAAACACCATACTCGCCCAAACGATTTAAGGTTGCCGCATCTACCGGGCCAATGGAAATTGCAATTAAGTTCGTATTCAATAAATCCGCGATTGCCCTGGCATAAGAAGCTACTTCAAACACAGATTTTTTAAATTCTCCTGTGGTATTTTCTACATATACTAATACAGACATTTCTTTTTATTTATGTATGACATGCGTTGGCAATTAGCCTATATAACGCGTGCTTTACTGTGTAATAATTCAACCAATTTTTCAGGTGTGCTTGCGGGTATTAATGTTACCTCACCTCTGGGTTCAGGAGTTTCAAATTTAATGAGGGTTGAAACTTCAGGTACATCAATAGCTTCGATCACGGTGAGGGGTTTGGTCCTTGCCGACATAATACCCCGCATATTGGGAATACGCGGTTCAGCAATTCCTTCAGCGACACCTACTATAGCAGGTAAGGGAATACTTAATATTTCTTTTCCTCCTTCAACTTCCCGGTCAACGATTGCTGTTTGATCTTGAATTTCAATTTTCTTGGCAATGGAAACAGAAGGGATATTCAATAATTCACCAACTAAACCGGCGATTTGAGCTCCATTGTAATCAATAGATTCCCGGCCGGTTAATAGTAAATCAAAATTATTTTCCCTTGCGTATTTCGCGATCTGATGCGCAACGAACCAGGCATCTCTGGGCTTGGCATTAATGCGTACTGCGTCGTCTGCACCGGTAGCTAATGCTTTTCTTATGGTAGGTTCAGTTCCGGCCTCACCAACAGTAATAACGGTTACTTTTCCGTTTTCGCCTTCACTTAACTCAATGGCTCTTGCTAAGGCTATTTCATCGTAAGGGTTTACAATAAATTGTACGCCCGCCGTATTGAATTCGGCATTATCATTTGTAAAGGTTATTTTTGTGGTGGTATCGGGAACACTGCTAATACATACTAAGATTTTCATTTGAATAGTTATTTAGTGGCAATGAAGCTATCGTACTGCAGGCACACGATGGATTCATAGAATTCCGTTTTTACAAATCTAACAAAAAGTAACGATTGAACAATGAATAAAGAACGTTTAGAACAATTATTGAACTTTTTAAATGCGGGTTCTACAGATCCTTTTATAAAGTACGCTATTGCTACGGAATATGTAAAATTAAAAGAATATGAATTAGCGTTGAAGTTCTATAATGATTTACTTGTAAATCATCCGGATTACATTGGAACGTATTACCATTTAGGTAAATTGCTGGAGCTTTTGGGTAAAAAGGAAGAAGCAATATCCATTTATGAGAAGGGAATGGATATCGCTAAAAAGATAAAGAATATGCACGCATTTTCTGAACTGCAGGGAGTCTATCGCTTTGCTTTAGACTTAGACCTGGATGACGATGACGATTTTTAGAATCAGAAGGGATCATCGTTCATATCGTTCATTCTGGACGAACGTGTTATAACTCCGGAGCTATTAAATTCCTGAGACGGAGCCATACCGGCAGAAAATGAATTTTCCGGTGTACCGAAATCATCCTCTAAATCAGTGAATTTAACGAATTTACCGACAAACCTTAAGGGAACCGTGGCAATTTCACCATTTCTATGCTTGGCTATAATCACTTCACCTACACCGGCCGTGCTGTTTCCGCTTTCATCTTCTGTTAAGCCATAATATTCCGGACGATATAGGAATAAAACCATATCAGCATCCTGCTCAATGGATCCGGACTCACGAAGGTCGGAGAGCATCGGCCGTTTACTATTTCCAGGGCGACTTTCAACCGCTCTGCTTAACTGGGAGAGGGCTATCACTGGAATATTTAATTCTTTTGCTACAGATTTCAGGGCCCTGGAAATACTACCGATTTCCTGTTCACGATTTCCACCCTTTCCATCAGCCTTGCCATGCATTAATTGCAGATAATCCACAATTACCATCTGGATATCGTATTGTGCCTTTAATCTCCGGCATTTGGCTCTGAATTCAAAGACGTTTAGCGCAGGGGTATCATCAATTAATAAAGGTGCTTCAGTCAATTTACCGATTCGGGAATGCAATTGCGTCCATTCATGATCAGCTAAATTTCCCTTTCTTAGTTTTTCCTGCTCAATTTCGGTTTCACCGGAAATCAAACGGTTTACTAATTGAACTGAAGACATCTCTAAAGAAAAAACCGCAACGGGTTTATCATATTGCACCGCGGCATTTCTGGCGCAGGTAAGAACAAAGGCTGTTTTCCCCATTGCTGGCCGGGCTGCAATAATAATTAAATCAGAGGGTTGCCATCCCGATGTTATCCGATCTAAAGCTGTAAATCCGGATGGAACACCTGTTAAAGAGTCTGTACGGTCGCGGAGCTTTTCGAGTGCATCAACGGCCGTGCGCATGATATCATCGATTTTCAAGGTATCACGACGCAAATTATTTTGAGCGATATCAAACAAACTTTTTTCCGCGCTATCTAACAGATCAAAAATATCGGAGGTCTCGTCATAGGCTTTGGTTATGATCTCCGATGAGATCTGAATCAGTTCGCGTTGAATGTATTTTTGAGAAACTATCCGTGCATGATATTCAATATTTGCTGCCGAAACTACCCGGTCTGTTAATTGAGTAAGGTAATAGGCACCACCCACCATATCAAGAACTCCCATTTTCCGAAGCTCCGCGGTTACAGTTAATATATCGACAGGGGAAGACTTCTGGAACAAATTAGTTATAGCCTCGAATATTTTATTATGAGCATCCGTATAAAAGGTTTCTGGTTTTAAAATATCGATTACAACAGAAAGCGCATCCTTTTCAAGCATCAGGGCTCCTAAGACAGCTTCTTCTAAATCAACTGCCTGTGGAGGTAATTTGCCTAAGCCGCTTGTTATCTGTGTGTATTTCGACCTGCGATCTGAAAAATTAGGTTTGCCGGCTTTACTTGAACTTGAAGTAGGATTGAATTCATTATTGGTACTCATTGATATCTGTATAAGCTAAGTTTTACTCGCTAAGAGTTAGTAATTTTCACAAAGAACAAAGGTATCTAAAATTTAATCGTTTTGCTTATTGCACTTACAAACATTGAAATTTAAAAAAATAATTACGCTTTGGATAGGCAATTGAAAATATGGGATTAATGCACATTGAATGTTGATAAAATGTTTATATCGTTCTTAGTTTGCTTATACACAGCATAATATGATATATGTTAATAAGTTTAATTGTGTGTATTAACATGTATTTTATATTTTAATTGTCACGATTATTGCTCACTCCTGATTAATGCTGTAACTTCGTAGCGAAAACAGAAAGTATGCAAAATTTTTCCAGACCGGTTAAGCGGGAAAGCAACCAAATGATCTTTGGTATACGTGCAGTAATTGAAGCCATAGAGAGTGGTAAAGAACTCGAGTCTTTGTTTGTTCAACGCGGATTGAGCGGTGGTTTGTTGGTAGAGTTGAAAACCATGATTAGGGAACGGAATATCTCTTATCAGCAAGTTCCTATTGAGAAGCTTAACCGAATTACGCTTAAAAATCACCAGGGGGTAATCGCCTTTATTTCGCCTATTACTTATCAGCATATTGAAGACATTATTCCGATGGTATACGAGAAAGGGGAGGTGCCTTTGATCGTTATGCTGGACGGGGTAACGGATATACGAAATTTTGGAGCCATAGCAAGAACAGCGGAATGCGCGGGTGTAAACGCGATTATCGTTCCACAAAAGGGTTCTGCGGAAATAAATCCGGATGCGATAAAGACTTCGGCGGGGGCTCTGTTTAAAATCCCGATTTGCAGGGTTGATAGCCTTTATAAAACCGCGAAGTTTCTCCAGGAATCTGGTTTGCAATTGATATCATGTACTGAAAAAACAGATGAAACAATTTATAAACCCGATTATACGCTACCAAGTGTTTTGATTTTAGGTTCAGAAGAAAGCGGTATTTCGGACGATCTGATCCGTATATCTGAACATCTGGCTAAAATTCCGTTGTTTGGTGAAATTGCTTCACTGAACGTATCGGTATCAACCGGAGTTGTGATTTATGAAGCAATCCGTCAACGAACGATAAGCAGTTAAATGTTTGTAAATATAAATAAATACTTGTAAAGTAATAGTTAACTATTACTTTACAAGTATTTATTGCCGTGTTTCGATTTCACATCCGTCAAAATTTGTTTCAGGTTTTGTTCCTGATCCCGGGGAATAATTAATAAGACATCGTCTGATTCAGCAATAATTAAATTATTGACGCCTTGCAGAACAACGAGCTTGTTTTCGCCCACACTTACCATGCAGTCTTTAGAATCATAAAACATGACGTTCTTTGAGGGGATTGAAAGATTTCCTGTAAAATCTTTTTCAGCTAACTCATAAACAGAAGCCCAGGTCCCTAGATCTGACCAACCAAAGGTTACCGGCAATACATATACATTCTCCGCTTTTTCCATTACTGCAAAATCAATTGAGATATTGGGACAACGCTGATAGGCTAATGCTATAAATTGTTTTTCCTGTTCTGAATTAAGATATTTTTCACCTTCTGCAAATATTTCATTTAATTCATATACATACCGCCCTAAAGCCTTTGTGATGGAATTCACTGACCAAATAAAGATCCCTGAGTTCCATAAAAAATCTCCGCTTTGAATAAAAGTTTGGGCAATATCTAAATTGGGTTTTTCAGTAAATGTTTTTACTTTCTTAAATTCTTCTTTATCCAGGCCGTCTTTATCCAGGCCGTCTAAGTATTGAATATAGCCATAGCCTGTATCAGGACGAGACGGTCGGATACCTAAGGTAATTAAACGATCTTCTTTTGAAGCGGCTTTCAGTGCTTTAGCAATTGATTCAGTGAAATTATTTTCATCAAGGATCAAGTGATCTGAAGGTGTTACCACGATGGTAGCATCTGGGTTTATTGCTTTAATTTTATGACAGGCATAGGCAATACAAGGAGCGGTATTGCGCATTATGGGCTCTGCCAATATCCGATCATTTGGAATTTGTGGCAGCTGTTCCTTTACGATATCAAAATGTGTTTCATGAGTTACAATAAAGATATTTTCCTTAGGTACGATTGCGGCAAAGCGGTCGTATGTGGATTGAATTAAGGACTTTCCAGTACCAAATATATCTAAAAACTGTTTGGGATATAAAGATTTACTTACAGGCCAGAAGCGACTACCTATACCTCCAGCCATAATAACCACAAAATTGTTTTCCATGTATTCTATTTATTTTATAACAATAAGATTTGGAATTTCACCAAAACTCAAATGTAAGCTTTTGATTAGATAATTCCTTCTTTTAGCAAATCATGAAGATGAATGATACCAAAGTACTTATTTTTGTCTAAAACAATGACCTGAGTTATATTATTTTTTCTCATTAAGTTAAGCGCGTTAACAGCAAGTTCACTTTTTTGGATTTTAATTGGATTCTCTCCCATAATATCTTTGGCAGTTAAGAGGCTAATGTTATCATAGCTTTCAATCATTCGACGGATATCGCCATCGGTAATTATTCCTACCACGTTTTCATTATCCACAACGGCGGCAGCGCCTAAACGGTTTTTTGTGATTTCAACTAATACCTGTTTAATGGAATCATGAATGGATACGCTCGGTTTTTCGTTTTGAGTTGCTAGATCGCCAACTTTGAGATATAAGCGTTTCCCCAGGGAACCGCCAGGGTGATATTTTGCAAAATCAGTATCACTAAACGATCTGCACTCCAACAAACATATCGCTAATGCGTCGCCCATGGCTAATTGAGCAGTTGTACTTGTAGTGGGAGCCAGGTTTAAGGGACAGGCTTCTTTATCTACAGTTGTATTTAAGATATAATCTGCTTGTTTTGCCAAATAGGAATGAATATCTCCAACCAAGGCAACAAGCTTATTTTCAGATTGCTTTAATAAGGGTACTAAAACTTTAATTTCAGGGGTATTGCCGCTTTTTGAAATGGCGATAATTAAATCATCGGATTGCAGTATTCCCAAGTCTCCATGAATGGCATCTGCCGCATGCATAAAAACAGCAGGTGTTCCGGTTGAATTCATGGTAGCCACTATTTTTTGAGCTATAATTGCACTTTTCCCAATACCTGTAATAATTATCCTACCTTTGATCGCTAGAATTTCTTTAACCACTTTAACGAAGTCATCATCAATATGTTCAGTAAGTTTCAAAATAGCTTCTGCTTCAATCTTTAATGTAGCTATTGCACTATTTTTTATTTCGGGAATGGTTTTCACAAATTTTTTTTTATATTTAGTATAGAATTCACACAAAAATATGTTATTTTGAGTAATCTAAACAACATATTAGATATTTTTCCTTTAGGACAATGCAAATAGAAAAATCATTATTCGATAATCTACAAATATTTTTTGGTTTTGATACATTTAAGGGTGAGCAAGAGGCCATCATAACCAATATTTTGCAGAAAAAAGATACTTTTGTTATCATGCCAACAGGTGGCGGCAAGTCAATTTGTTATCAACTACCAGCTTTAATGAGCGAAGGAACAGCCATTGTTATTTCTCCTTTAATCGCTTTAATGAAGAACCAGGTTGATCAATTACGTGCTTTTGGTGGTTCAGATAGTATTGCGCATTTCCTTAATTCTTCATTAAATAAAACTGAAATAGCACAGGTTAAGAAGGATGTGATTGATGGCAAAACGAAATTATTGTACGTTGCGCCTGAATCACTTTCAAAAGCTGAAAATATAGAGTTTTTAAGGTATATCACCATCTCTTTTGTAGCTGTAGATGAAGCGCATTGTATTTCAGAATGGGGCCATGATTTTCGGCCGGAATACCGAAAAATAAGACAGGTTATTAATAATATTGGGGATAACATTCCCATTATTGCCTTAACAGCAACCGCTACACCGAAGGTACAATCCGATATTCGTAAGAACTTAAATATGGTTGACGCGACCCTGTTTAAGTCATCGTTTAATCGTCCCAATTTATATTATGAAGTGCAACCGAAAATTGACGTTGTAAAAGAAATTGTGCGATTTATAAAAAACAATGCTGGAAAATCCGGAATTATTTATTGCTTAAGCAGAAAAAAAGTAGAGGAAATTGCGGAAATTCTTAAAATAAACGGAATACGAGCGTATCCGTATCATGCTGGATTAGACCCAAAAACCCGTGCGGAAACGCAGGATCTATTCTTAATGGAGGGTGCTGACGTTATTGTTGCAACCATTGCATTTGGAATGGGCATCGATAAGCCTGACGTTCGTTATGTAATTCATCATGATATCCCCAAAAGTATGGAAGGATATTACCAAGAAACAGGACGCGCAGGACGAGACGGTGGGGAAGGGGTATGTTTAGCTTTTTATTCGGAGAAGGATGTTGAAAAACTCACCAAGTTTATGAAGGATAAACCGGTTTCAGAACGTGAAATCGGGACTCAGATTTTAAAAGAGGTGATTGATTATTCTGAATCTGCAGTTTGCAGACGCAAGCAAATTCTGCACTATTTTGGTGAAGATTTCGATGCTACCGGCTGTAACTGTATGTGTGATAATTGTAATGCTGAAAAAACCTATTTTGAAGCACAAGATTCGCTGCTTAAAGTTTTACAATTTATTTTAGAACAAGGTGATAAATTTGATGATCATCACATCACCAATGTTATGATGGGTCAAAACAATCAGCCTGTTTCCTCTTATAAACACGATGAGCATCCTTTTTTCGGGATAGGGAAAAGTGAAGGAATTGTATATTGGAAATCTTTCTTCAGACAAGCTGTGTTGGAAAACTTTCTGTCAAAAGATATCGATAATTACGGGCTGCTTCGAATAACTGAAAAGGGAAAAGATTATTTGAAAAATCCATATTCTATTAAGTTCATACTTAATAAAATGATGGAAAAAGCCAAAAATACAGGTGATAATAATGCGATTGACGGCAACGCTGTAGATGCCACGCTTTTGAAAATGCTAAAAGATCTGAGGAAGAAAATCGCAAAACAAAAAGCTCTTCCTCCTTTCGTTATTTTTCAAGATCCTTCTCTTGAAGAAATGTGCATTCATTATCCGATTACAATTGATGAATTGAAACAAATTCAAGGGGTAGGGTCTGGAAAAGCCATGAAGTTTGGTTCTCAATTTGTTTCATTAATTAAAAATTACGTAGAAGAAAATGAAATAGATCGTCCTGTAGATCTGATTATTAAAAGCACAGCCAATAAATCAGCACTTAAAGTTTCTATCATTCAAAATATTGACCGAAAAATTGGTCTGGAAGATATCGCGTCTGCAAAAGGAATAACTTATGAAGAAATATTGCGTGAGGTAGAATCAATTGTTAATTCCGGTACCCGTCTTAATCTGAATTATTTTATTGATGAAATGCTTGATGAAGACCGCCAGGATGAAATATTTGATTATTTTAAGGAGGCCGATACGGATTCTATTGATGCTGCTTTAGATGAATTGGGTAATGATGATTACTCGTTTGAAGAAATACAATTAATGCGAATTAAATTCATGTCAGAATTAGGGAATTAATTTTCCCTTTATCATTTTTCCTTCTATCATTTTACTTATGAAAATAAATCCTTTATCAGGAATTAAAAATGCGGAATCCACCAATTTTTTTTTGATGGCAGGCCCCTGTGCGATAGAAAGCGAAGAAATGGCTTTACGTATTGCAGAGCGGATTATTCAAATCACTGATAAATATAATATCCCTTATATATTTAAGGGCTCTTACCGAAAAGCTAACCGGTCGCGTTTAGATTCATTTACGGGTATTGGCGATGAAAAAGCATTGAAAGTTTTGAGAAAAGTAGGTGAGACTTTTAATATTCCAACTGTAACGGATATTCATGAAAGTTATGAAGCAAACATAGCGGCAGAATTTGTGGATGTTCTGCAAATCCCGGCATTTTTATGTCGACAGACTAATCTTTTGGTAGCTGCTGCAGAAACAGGAAAAGTTGTTAATATAAAGAAAGGCCAATTTTTATCGGCTGGTTCCATGCGCTTTGCGGTAGACAAAGTGAAAGAATCTGGAAACGACCAAGTGATATTAACCGATCGCGGAAATACGTTCGGTTATCAGGATCTGATTGTGGATTTTCGTTCAATACCTGAAATGAAATCTTTTCATGTTCCGGTAGTAATGGATTGTACGCATTCTTTACAGCAACCTAATCAATCAATAGGTGTTACCGGAGGGAAACCCCAGCTTATTGAAACCATTGCCAAAGCAGCGATTGCAGTTGGTGCAGATGGCTTATTTATTGAAACTCATCCTGAACCAAGCAAGGCGAAATCTGATGCAGCTAATATGTTAGCACTTGATCTATTAGACGGTCTGTTAAGCAAATTAGTGCGGATCAGAGCTGCGATCATTTAGTATTTCAATGCCGGTCATAGTATTTAAACCTAACAGCTTCCTTAGCTTTAGCTTAAGGTAAGTTAAAGAAGCTGTTAGGTAGTGTGTTTATCTTTAGAATTCGTGTCTTTCATAAGCACTTTTATAACTGGACATCATCGTTTTAAACTGAGATAATACTTGTTCGATAAAAGTTTCATCAATTAATTGGAATACACCGTTCACACCATCGGTTACATCCATTTCAGAGATCTTGAAAGTTTGCTCAAGATTCCCTTGTTCAAACTTAATAATGAATTTCTGGTTCATTGAAAATATACTGATCTTACAATCCGGATTCGGGAGCTCTGCAATAATTCTCATGATAGTATATTTCTTACCTAGATTCTTTTCTTTTCTTATCTAATCTATTCTTTCTTACTTAAACTATTCCTTGTGCGCACATAGCTTGCGCTACTTTAATAAAACCTCCGATATTTGCGCCTTTAAGATAATTGATTTTTCCCGATTCTTCTTTCCCATAATGAATACAGGTATCATGAATTTCATGCATGATGCTTTTTAGCTTATTATCAACTTTTTCTTCTGACCAGCATTGGCCTATTCGGTTTTGAGACATTTCTAATCCTGAAACAGCAACACCACCAGCATTCGCTGCTTTTCCCGGAGCATAGGAAATACCTGATTTTAAAATTAATTTCACAGCTCCTGTAGTGCAAGGCATATTCGCGCCTTCGGCTATACAAAAACATCCATTCTTAATTAAGAAAGAAGCTGCCTCGGCATCCAGTTCATTTTGCGTTGCGCAAGGCAAGGCAATATCGCAAGGATAAACCCATGGAGTTTTTCCAGGGGTGAAAGTAGATTGATAGGTTTCTATGTATTCTTTAAAATCGCGTGAACCTTTTCTTTTAAGTTTTGCTAAAAAATCAATTTTATCAATTGTAAAACCATCTTTATCATAAAGCACACCATCACTATTGGATATAGTAATCACTTTGGCTCCCATATTAATGGCCTTAATTGCAGCGAACTGAGCAACATTTCCGCTTCCGGAAATTGTAATCGTTTTACCCTTTATGGATAAATTTCTTTCATAAAGCATTTTTTCAACAAAATAGAGAAGACCGTAGCCGGTGGCTTCAGGCCTAATAAGACTGCCACCCCAACTTGGCCCTTTACCAGTCAGTATTCCTGTAAATTCGTTTTTAATACGCTTATATTGACCGAATAAAAAGCCGATTTCTCTTTCACCAACACCAATATCTCCGGCAGGAACATCGATCTGGGAACCTATATGACGATACAATTCTGTCATAAAACTTTGACAGAACCGCATAATCTCTTTATCAGATTTATCTCTTGGGTCAAAATCAGATCCTCCTTTACCGCCACCAAGGGGTAGTCCGGTTAAACTATTCTTAAAAACCTGCTCAAATGCCAGAAACTTCAGTATGCTAAGGTTTACTGTAGGCGAAAAACGCAATCCTCCTTTATATGGGCCAATTGCACTGTTCATTTGGATACGGAATCCTCTGTTAACCTGAATACTATTTTGATCATCAACCCAACATACTCTAAAACTTATTACACGTTCAGGCTCAATTATACGCTCTAAAATTTTTTCATCCAAAAGTGCAGGATTATTTTCTTCCATATAAGGAATTATATCTTCAGCTACTTCGGTTACAGCTTGAATAAATTCTGGTTGATGGGGATTTTTTTGTTTAAGCAGTTTAATAAAAGAATTAAAATTCTGAGACATATGAATGATATTTTTATTTTATCAACAATTATAATTATAATATGCTTATTATTCAAACTTACAGACAAACTATTTAAATAATTTCAAAAAATTCAATCTTAAATTGTATAATTGGGAATTCTCAGCTTCTTATACTTATAATTGATAAAGTGCAATAATATATATTATGTTAAATAGCATTTTGATTTATTAATCAGCTTTGCTGCTTCACTCTCATTTTTGAATTCAATCTCCATCCTTTTATTTAATGATATGAGATCTGGGTACACTGCTCCATTATTCTTCCGAATACACTTCTGACATCATATATTGTTGTCTCCAACTCCTTTTGGATAAACCAATTTTTAACTGTTCGTATAGCGATACGAATATTGGCAGCATCTTCCATTGAAGGCTTTGATTCAAACTGAAGTCTGAAATTATCCTCCCTTAAAACATAGAGGATAATATAGGTAGTTATCAACTGTTCGCTTCCTGTAATTAGCTTTAAACCAACTTTTGTCTTTTCTACAATTACAGATCTTAAGCAATAATTTGGAGGAATTGTTAAATACGAATTTCTGAAATTCCATATATCTCCCAAAAATTCAGTTATTTGCTTTTCAGTCCATTTATAGGATCCGCCCTTAAAAGGAATATTGATGCTACTTAATCGTTGTATATAGTTAATGGCTGGTAATTTATAAGCGTTGTAACTATTACCTACAACTATATTTTTTGTTATTTTATTTTTATATATCACCTGGTTCATAATTATTACTCGATTATCATACATTTTTTGATTTAACAAAATTCAACTATTGGAAATAAACAGAACTGACATTTAAATTGATAAAACTGACAACCGATTTCACAACTTTTATTAATTTTACTTAAATAAATTGTGTAAATCCAGGATCTCTTGTATGAAAGCCCCCGCCAGTGTAAAGAATACTTTTGATTTTGAATACTTTTTTGAATTATCACCGGATCTGTTATGCATTGCAGGATATGATGGTTATTTTAAAAAAATAAATGCGGCTGTTTCGGCGACCTTAGGTTATACGAGTAAAGAGTTATATGAAAGACCCATTGACTCGTTTATTTACATTGAAGATAAGAGCCTCACAGCAAAAAAACGCAAGCTTATATTAAAGAATATTCCTCTTTTAGATTACGAAAACAGATATGTAACCAAAAGTGGAGAAATTGTGTGGCTTACCTGGACTTCCATGCCAGTTGAAAGCGATCAGGTGGTATTTGCAATCGCTAAAAATATTACTTACAGAAAGAAACTTGAAGAATATAGGAGGATATCTAACATATTAAGCAACTCAGGAAAGCCGGGGCAAATAGAAGATATTGAATTATCATCAATTAAGAACGACTATTCACCTTCAGATCAAGCTTGGCTCTCTACATTCGAGATGCTGGTAAGAAAATTTACTGGTAAAATTGACCTGACCATAAATATGTTGAGTAATGAAATGGCAATAAGCGAAAGGCAATTATTCAGGCGCATAAAAACCATCATGGGAGTTACTCCAAATCAATATATCAGGGTTATCCGTTTACAAATAGCAATGGAAGCTATTGAAAGCGGTAAATATCGTACTGTGTCAGAAATATCTCATATTGCCGGCTTTGAAACGCCTTCCTATTTTAGTAAATTATTTAAGGAAATTTACTGCGTTAATGTAGGAGAATTGCTTTAACATTGTTCCTGGTGATAAAAAAACAGATATTATGTATTCTATTAGGATATTACTCTTATGATTTTACTCTTTTGTGAGTTCAAATCGCATCCCATTTTGAAGCAATAATACTTTATTTTCAGCGGGACTGAATTCTAAAATTATATTGGCTTTTTCAAATCTGAATTTATCCTTTTCAAATGCTTCTAATGGAAAAGAAGCTTGTCCGGTAGCTTGTGCTATCAGACTATTTTCATTTTTAGTAATCGTTATTTTTAATGGAAAGCTTGTGCCGCTATATACACCGATATATTGGTCTAAGTCTTCGGTTTTCAACTGAATTGCTGATTTGAAATCAGGCAGTTTATAATCCATGCCTGTATAAATACTTAAGGCAGCAATTATAATGTCATTTACCGGCATGACAACGCCATTGGAAGTATAAGCTACTGCTATTTTTTCTTGTGGAAAATAAGTTGCCATCGATCGAAAACCATCAATACCTCCTGGGTACCCAAATCCTGCCATTTGATAAAAGGGTTGAGAAAACAAGCCTAAACCGAAGCCGTTTTTAATTTCCTTCATTTTGGATAATGAAGTATCAGAAACTAATTTACCACCAAACAAACAGGTTAAAAAGGTATTTAAGTCAGTGGGCGTTGAGACTAAAGCTCCTGCCCCAACTGGAATACTCATATCGGTTTCTGGTTGGAGCGCCCATTCCTCATTTCTGTCATAAGAAAGGGCTTCGTCGTTTTTAGGGTTTATTTTTCCTCCATAAAACGTATTTTCTAATTTACACGGTTTTATTATTCTCGATTGCAAAATATCCGGAAACTTTTTTCCATCAATCTCTTCGGCTATAAAAGACAGTAAAACATAATTCGTATTGGAATATTCATTTTTTTCACCCGGTTCAAAAACAGTCGCGTTGTTGACAAACATAGTTAGCATTTCTTCGCGGCTTTTGGGCCTTGTCATCCAGCTTGTATAATCGGGAGCGCTTGTAAAACTAAACAAGCCACTTTGATGCCTGAGCAGTTGCTCAATGGTAATTTTATCGGAGTTTGGTATTTGGGGAAAGTACTTATTCAGCTTTGTGCTTAATGTTAATTTTCCTTCATCTACCAATTGCATAATAATGGATGCCGTAAAAGTTTTTGAAATAGAACCAATTCTATATTTTGTTTCAGCATCAGCTTTTTGTTGGTTTTCAACATCCGCATATCCAAACGATTTCTGGTAAATTTCCTTTCCATTTTTGAATAAGGAGAAAGTCCCCATCCCCCTATTATTCGTCTCTATTCGCTGAAAAAGACTATCAAGCTTTTGAGTATACGTTTGAGCACGCAGCCCTATAACTATAAGAAACAGGATCATAAATAATAAGGTATCCTTCATAATAATTTCTTTAGGTTCGAATCATAGAAGTTTAATTCAAATTTAAAGAAATTACTTTATACAACTGTTTTATTCAGTAATTTTAAATGAATAACTGCAATAAACAAGGTAAGCAAGACTGTATACTTTATTCTTATCTCATAAAAAATGCCCCCATAAAGTATTTAACTTTTGGGGGCATTATATGATACAGCTTCTTTTTTATAGTATATCTATTCGTTAGATATGAACAGGATTAAGTTTTGGAATATAGGATTTCAAAAATTCAAATCCTCCAATCATAACAGCACTATACAATAGTGTTCCCGCAAGAAAGTTTTTCTCAAATGGAATAGCAAGTATTAAGCATTCCATGAATCCGGCTGGAGTCTGTGCAAATGCAGGATTATTTAACCAAACACCGAAATCTGCCACTATCCAATGAATTAAAACAGTTCCAATTGCAGCTAAAAACACATGAGCTGGTTTTATAGTTTTAACTGCTTTTCCTAATAGGACAATCAATCCGAAGCTTAAATAAACCCAGAAAATCCCATCATATAAAAGTGTAAACTTTCCAAAGTAGCCGTAATTAATAAATACATCAGAAACCAGCAAAATTAATAAGGGAAACAGAAACGCTTGCCAATTATTTTTAAAATAGATTCCACCAAAAAGAGCAATGGCTCCTACTGGAGTAAAATTCGCCCATTCTCCAAACCTTTCAGGGCTTAATCCTCGTAATGCAGCAAATACTATGATAATGAATAAAATAACCCAGTTTCTAAGATTAATTTTTTTAATAGACATAATTTCATTTCATTTAAAATGTAAAGATAAAAAAAATATAAGGTAAGCTGTTAAAAGACCTCAAATAAAGTAGTGATTAATAGCATATCTTTTATCTTTGCCCCCATGATAAATGTTTTTACTGATGGAGCTTCAAGCGGAAACCCTGGTCCGGGTGGTTATGGAGTAATTCTAAAAAAAGGACAGTTCTATAAAGAGATTTCAGCAGGTTTTAGAAAAACAACTAATAACCGTATGGAATTGTTAGCTGTAATTGTTGCTTTAGAAGCTATTAAAAATCCAAATCAGGAAATAATGATTTATTCAGACTCAAAATATATAATTGATGCTGTAGAGAAAGGATGGCTGTTTGGATGGATTAAAAAAGGATTTGTTGGTAAAAAAAACAAAGATTTATGGTTAAGATTCTATTCTATATATAAACAGCATCAAGTTAAGTTTACCTGGGTTAAAGGGCATGCGGGACATTTTGAAAATGAACGTTGCGATGAATTGGCAGTTCAAGCTGCAAAAGATAAATTAAATTGGAAAATAGATTCAGTTTTCGAAATTGAACAAGCCAAACTATTGTAAAAATTGATGAATAGTTTGGCTTGCTTTGTAAGGGTTTATTACGTTTCTTGCGTTAGATCTTATCATTATATACATAACGAATTTCGTCACGCAAATTATACCGGGAAGCCATTACTTCGCCATAAGCTCCGGCGGTACGAATAGCTATCAAATCGTTTCGGAAAGTTTCGGGTAATAGAACTTCTTTAGCAAAACAATCAGAACTTTCACAAATTGGTCCTACAACATCGTAATTCAGCTTCTTTGCAGTTGTTGTATCCTCATCTGTGGTAAGCCTTTCAACTTTATGGTAAGCTTGATATAATGCAGGTCTCATTAGCTCTGTCATCCCTGCATCGAGGATTAAAAAATTCTTTTTTAATCCTTTTTTAACATACAAAACCTTACTTATCAAACTTCCGCATTGGGATACCAAAGCTCTTCCTAATTCAAAATGAACTTCCTGGTCATTCCTTCTTTCTAAAAATTGATCAAAAATGCTAAAGTAAGCCTTGAAGTCAGGAATACTGTTCTCATCCGGATTGTGATAATCCACGCCTAACCCTCCTCCTACATTTAATACCTTTAGGGAATGACCACGTTCTTCAAACCAGGTATTCAATTCATTTACTTTTATACATAAGCTTTTGAAAACGTTTAAATCAGTGATTTGTGAACCTACATGAAAATGAATCCCTATTAATTGTATATTATTCAGTGATTTAAGCTGATTAATGCAATCATCCAGTTCCCAGATCTTTATTCCAAATTTATTTTCTTCTAAACCTGTAGTGATGTAATGATGAGTTTGCGCATCAACATTCGGATTGATCCGTAAAGCTACGCGCGCGTGCTTATCACGGGATTTCGCTAAATCATTGATTATTTCCAATTCTTGGACAGACTCTACATTAAAGGCGAAGATATCATTTTCGAGAGCCGCAATGATCTCTTTGTCTGCTTTACCAACTCCAGCAAAAACAATTTTATTGGGGTCAAAGCCAAATTCAACAGCCTTTAAAACTTCATTGCCACTAACGCAATCGGCCCCAAATCCGGCATCGCAAATTGTTTTCAATACCCTGTCATTGAAATTCGCTTTTAGTGCATAATGAACATGGAAATCATATTTATCTGCTTCTTTTTTAGCAGCGTTAATTGTATTTTCCAATAAATTTAAATCGTAATAATAAAAAGGAGTTTCCATTTTTTGGAACTCCTTTATTAAATAATTATTAAACATATGTTTTTATATTCAATTCCTAAAATAAACGATTATGCAAAGATTTCAGTGCCTCTACCTTATCAGAGGTTTTCAATAATATTGAAATATTATAATCACTTCCACCATATGAAATCATTCGGATAGGTAAATGTTTTACTCCATCTAATACTCTTGAGGCATAACCATGGGTATTTAAACTAAAATCGCCAACCACACATATGATCGTTTGATCAAAATCAATTTCCACATGGCCAAAGTCTTCTAATTCTTTTTTAATCTCTTCCAAATATTTTGTTTGGTCAATTGTTAAAGAGATAGCAACTTCTGATGTGGTAATCATGTCAATAGGCGTTTTATAACGCTCAAAGATCTCAAAGACTTTACGCAAAAAGCCATAGGCTAACAGCATCCTTGATGAATGGATTCGAATTGCTGTAATTTGATCTTTAGCGGCAATTGCTCTCACTCCGCCTTCTATTTGTCCATCAGCACTAATTGTTGTTCCGGATAATTCCGGTGCTAGCGTATCTAAAATCCGAACAGGAACGTTAAATTTTTGTGCGGGGAATACACTTTGAGGGTGTAAAATTTTCGCACCAAAATAAGCTAGTTCGGCTGCCTCATTAAAGGTAATATGCGCTATAGGCTTAGTTCCTTTAACTATTCGAGGATCATTATTGTGCATCCCATCAATATCCGTCCAGATCTGGATTTCATCCGCTAGAATTGCAGAACCAATTAATGACGCCGTATAGTCACTTCCGCCTCTACGCAAATTATCAATTTCACCAAATGAATTCCTACAAATAAACCCTTGAGTTATAAAAAATTGACAGTCTGGTTCCTTGTCTAAAAGTTCCTGAATATTTGTTCGAATATAATCGATAATGGGTTCATTGTCTTCATCAATCTTCATAAAATCAAGAGCTGGAAGTAATCTTGATTTTACACCAATCTCAGTTAAATAAAAATGAAATAAAGCAGTAGATAATAATTCACCTTGTGCCAGAATTATTTTTTCTTCTATGGCAGTTAACAGCTGGCCAGAAAAAGAATCTATTAATTTAAAATGATAATCAATTAGCTCTCTTCCATTTTCCAATCCCTTTTCTGTACTAAATAATTCTTGGATAAATACTTCGTATTTCTGACGAAGATCTTTAATTAATGATTCTGCTAAAGCATTTTCACCTTGTTGAAAGGCTTCTCCGATCTCTACTAATGTATTTGTTGTTCCTGATACAGCTGATAAAACAATGATTTGTCTGTCATCAGATTGAGCGATTTTATAAAGCGCTTTCATTCTTTCAGCAGTAGCTAATGAAGTTCCGCCGAATTTTAAGATTTTCATTAAATTAATTATTAATGGCTAACCTCTTTCACAAGATTAGCCGTTTTATTAAGTTATTATACGTTTATTTTTATTCTGCGGCTACTAATTGTTGGATAATTAAGCTTGCTAGCTCCTCTCCTACACGTTGTTGGGCTTCGTTTGTTGCAGCTCCAATATGCGGAGATAGCGATATCTTTGCATTCGTTAATAATAAATTATTAGGTTTTGGTTCATTTTCAAAAACATCTAAACCAGCAAAAGCTATTTTACCTGAATCTAAGCTATCCAATAAAGCACTTTCATCAATAATACCGCCTCTTGACGCATTAACAATTCCTGCACCGTTTTTCATTTTTGCAAGCTCTTCTGCACCAATCAATGGTTTACCAAGGAAGGGAACATGCAGACTTATAAAATCTGAATTTTGTAGCAATTCATCGAATTCAACTTGTTTTACAGAAAGATCAATAGATTGACCTCCAAAGAATGTCAAAGTAATTTTAGGATCTACAGAATAAGTATCACATACAAGTACATTCATTCCTAAGCTTAGGCCCATCTTGGCAGTTTCATGGCCAATACGTCCATAACCAATAACTCCTAATGTCTTACCTCGTAATTCAATACCTTTAGCGTAAGCTTTCTTTAAGCCTGGAAAATTTGTTTGTCCCTCTAGAGGCATTTTTCGTTGGGAATCATGCAAAAAGCGTACACCATTAAATAAATGTGCAAAAACTAATTCCGCTACTGAAATTGAAGATGCAGCTGGCGTGTTAATTACAGTTATTCCCTTTTCACGGGCATATTCAACATCAATATTATCCATACCAACACCGCCTCTTGCAATGATCTTTAAATTCGGACAGGCATCAATCAGTTCTTTACGAACTTGTGTAGCACTACGAACTGTAATTACATCATAAAAAGGTAGTTTTTCAATTAATTCACTTTGTGGAATATGATCAGTATCAACCTGAAAACCGGCATTTTCCAGCATCAATTTTCCTTGGTTGTCAATCCCATCATTTGCTAATATTTTCATTTCTAATCGCTTACTTGTTAACTATTTTTTTCTTCGAACTCTTGCATTGTATCAACTAATAAGTGAACACTGGATAAAGGTAATGCATTATATAATGATGCTCTAAATCCACCTACACTTCTATGCCCCTTTAAAGCAACTAAATCCCTTTGTTCAGCAAGAGCCAGAAAGTCGCTTTCCAAGCGTGCATTTTCCATTACAAAAGTTACGTTCATTCTAGAACGATCTTCTAAAGCAGCAGGCCCTTTAAAAAGAGAATTCCGGTCTATCTCATCGTATAGATTACGAGCTTTTGCAATATTTTCAAGTTCAATTTCTTCTATTCCTCCTTTTAAGCGTAACCATCTTAAGTTTAGCATGGCAACATAAATTGAAAATACAGGGGGAGTATTAAACATTGATTTTGCATTGATATGCGACTGGTAATCAAATATTGAAGGAATAGTTTTCCCTGTTTTTCCTAAAAGATCGTTATTTATAATGACTATAGTTAAACCAGCAGGGCCAATATTCTTTTGTGCACCAGCATATATCAATCCGAATTTGGAAACATCAATTTTCCGACTTAAAATATCGGATGACATATCACAAACGATAGGAATCGGTGAATTCGGAACCTCGAATAGTTCTGTTCCAAAAATGGTGTTATTTGAGGTATAGTGAAAATATTCTGCATCGTTAGGAATGGAATAATCCTTTGGAATAATACTATAATTAGATTCTTTACCTGAAGCTACAACTTCAACTGGTCCAAAGTTCTTTGCTTCTTTTATAGCTTGGCTCGCCCAGCTTCCAGTGTCAAGGTAAGCTGTTTTGCCATTCTCTCTGAGCAAATTCATAGGAGCCATTGCAAATTGCTGACGGGCACCTCCTTGCAAAAACAAGATAGAATAGTTTTGTGGTACTGAAAGTAAATCACGAATTAATGATTCCGTTTCAGCAACTACTGCTTCAAATTCTTTAGAACGATGCGAGATTTCCAAAATAGATAATCCGGTATCATTAAAGTTAATTATTGCTTCAGAAGCTTGTTTAAAAACATCTTGAGGTAAAATACACGGTCCAGCACCAAAATTATGTTTCATTCGTTATTGATTAAGATTAAAATTGCGATAAAATTAAATATTAATTTTCATTTTATCATTATTATTCCTAAAACTTTATGAAAAAAGCTGTAATTATATTATATAAGTACAAATAATTTAATTTAGACATCCATTTATAAAGAATATAAAAAAACGGAGAATTTTATTCTCCGTTTTAAATATTATTAAATCATGGAAATTATACGGTGATTTTTGAAGGAGAAATATTTTTTAACTCATCAATCGCTTGTTCCGGATTTTCAGAAGCAAATATTGCATTGCCAGCAACCAATACGTTTGCACCGGCTTTTAGCAATGCCAATGCATTATGTTGACTTACGCCCCCATCGATCTCAATTAACAGATTATCATTTCGTCCAGATGCCATTGCTTTTAACTGGCGGATCTTTTGATAGGTGTTTTCAATGAATTTTTGTCCCCCAAATCCTGGATTTACAGACATGATAAGGACAAGATCCACATCTTCTATTATTTCACTTAAAAACGAAACCGGTGTATGTGGGTTGATTGATACACCTGCTCTGCAACCCAGATCTTTAATGACTTGGATGGTGCGGTGAAGATGTGTGCACGCTTCATAATGAACCGTAATTATTGATGCCCCGTATTCTTTAAATTGTTTCAAATATTTATCTGGCTCAATGATCATTAAATGAACATCGAGTGGTTTCTTAGCATAATGATTTATCGATGCTAAAACAGGAAACCCAAAGGATATATTGGGTACAAACACTCCATCCATTATATCGATATGGAATAAATCGGCATTACTGCGATTAACCATATCGATATCTTCTTTCAGATTAGCAAAGTCTGCCGATAATAGAGAAGGAGAAATTAGATGTTTCATAGAAAAATTAAATTACTATTTGGATTCGTCTTTTTCTGGTTTGGGGATCAGAACTTTTCTTGAAAGTTTGAATTTACCTTGTTTATCAATGTCTAATAGTTTTACTTTAACAATATCGCCGACATTGAAAATTCCTTCCATAGTTTCTAAACGTTTCCAATCAATCTCAGAGATGTGCAATAAGCCGTCTTTACCAGGCATAATTTCAACGAAAGCTCCAAAAGGCATTATTGATTTAACTTTACCCTCATAGATTTCACCTACTTCTGGTCTGGCTACTATAGTTCTTATGCGGCCAACAGCATCATCAATTGCACTTTTATTATCCGCAAATACTTGCACAATACCCTTGCCCTCTACTTCTTCTATTGAAATGGTAGCACCGGTTTCACGTTGCATCTCTTGAATAATCTTTCCTCCAGGCCCAATGATAGCACCAATAAATTCTTTATCTATTGAAAAGCTAACAATTCGAGGGGCATGACCTTTATAATCTTCACGGGGAGCAGGAAGAGTTTTCTTCATCTCGCCTAAAATATGTAAACGAGCCTCCTTAGCTTGGTTTAATGCTTGAGTAAGAACTTCCCACTTTAATCCATTGATTTTTAAATCCATTTGGCAGGCAACAATACCCTTTTCAGTACCGGTTACTTTAAAGTCCATATCACCTAAATGATCTTCATCTCCAAGGATATCACTTAAAACAGCATACTTACCCGTTTCCTCGTCCATAATCAGACCCATGGCTATTCCAGATACCGGTGAGCTTATCTTTATACCGGCATCCATTAATGCTAAAGATCCAGCACAAACTGTAGCCATTGAAGAAGACCCGTTAGATTCTAGAATATCAGAAACGACTCTTATTGTATATGGATTTGCTTCGCCTTGAGGTAAAACTTGTCTTAAGGAACGCATCGCTAAATTACCATGACCTACTTCTCTACGGCCTGGACCTCTATTAGGACGAACCTCACCTACTGAAAATGCAGGGAAATTATAATGAAGGATAAATTTATTATGGCCGTGGATAAATGCACCATCGATCATTTGTTCTGAATCTTTAGCGCCTAAAGTAACTGAAGTTAACGATTGGGTTTCTCCACGTGTAAATACGGCTGATCCATGGGCAGCTGGTAAATAATTAACTTCACTCCAGATTGGACGAACAGTTCTTGAATCACGACCATCCAAACGAATTCCTTCGTTAAGAATTAAATTACGAACTGCAGCAGATTGTACATCGTGAAAATATTTTTTCGTTAAGAAGATGGTATCATCATCAAGGTCCTCAGTTAAAAATTCAGCTTGAATTTCTTTAAATTGTGCCGAACGATCATGTTTTGAAAGACCTAACTTAGCTATTTGGTATACTCTGTCGTAAGCGGCAGCATAAATAGATTCACGTAATTCCGGATTAGAAGGTTCGTGGTTATATTCACGTTTTACTTTTTTGCCAACCATTTCTGCCAAATCAAGTTGAGCCTGAACCTGTACTTTAATAGCTTTATGCGCAAAAGCAATAGCTTCAAGCATTTCTTCCTCAGAAATTTCTTTTGCTTCGCCTTCTACCATGCCAATATCAGTAGCGGAACCAGCAACGATAAACTCTAAGGTAGCACGTTCCAAATCAGATAAAGTGGGATTGATAACAAACTCACCATCAATTTTAGCAACACGAACTTCAGAAATCGGCCCGTTGAAAGGAATATCCGAAACTGCAAGTGCAGCTGAAGCAGCCAAACCAGCTAAAGCATCAGGCATAATATTTTTATCTGCAGATATTAAGCTAATCATAACTTGTGTATCTGCGTGGTAATCCTCCGGAAATAATGGACGGAGTGCTCTATCAACCAAGCGTGATATTAGTATTTCATAATCAGACAAACGTGCCTCACGTCTTAAAAATCCACCAGGAATACGACCAGCCGCAGCATATTTCTCTTGATAATCTACAGATAAAGGTAAAAAATCTGTTCCTGGCTTAGCTTCTTTTGCAGAAACTACAGTGGCTAATAACATAGTATCGCCTAGTTTAACTACAACAGAACCGTCTGCTTGCTTTGCTAACTTTCCTGTAGAGATTTCAACTTGACGACCATCGCCTAAATCGAATGTTGTTTTTAATTCTTTATAACTCATTTTGTTTCGATATCATACGGTTTCATCTTCACCCGTATCTTTGTTTATATTATTATTTTGCTTTACAAAAATAAAAAGCCATCTCCGATTTGGGATGGCTTTCTCAAAATTTTCCTGATTTCTATTTGATAATATCTCTCAGTTTTAAGGCTTTGATAATCGCGCGATATCTTTGAATATCTTTTTTATAAAGATATGCCAATAAGCCACGACGCTTACCTACCAGTTTTTGAAGTGCTAACTGAGTAGAAAAATCTTTTCTGTTTTTCTTTAAATGCTCAGTTAAATGAGCAATACGACGTGTAAATAAGGCAACTTGTCCTTCTGTAGATCCCGTATTGGTTTCTGATTCTGCGAATGTTTTAAAAATATCCGCTTTGTACTCTTTACTTAAATACATTACCTGAATAATATTAAAGTGTAATTAATTAATTTTATGCAAAAATAGGGTTTATATCTTATATTACAATGTATTGACTAATAAATTTTTACTTTTGAAAGTATGAAGAATTATTCACGTTTTAAAACAACCTATCGCGTACGGCCAGACGATATTGATATGTTTCAACATGTTCATAACAGCAAATATTTTGATTATGTGATGGCAGCTCGATATGATCACATGAATCAATTTTATGGAATGAGTATGGAGGATTTTATGACTAACGGATATGGCTGGGTTGTTAGAACAGCCCATGTTGAATATAAACGTGCTATGGTTATGGGTCAAGAATTTACTGTGGAAACCGGTATCGAAAGTATTAACTCAAAAGGATGCAGAACGAGTTTTGAAATTTGTATGGTGAAAAATGGGAAAATTGCCTGTGACGGATGGTTTGATTATATATTGATTGATATACAGACAGGTAGAGCGGTAAAGGTTACGGAAGAAATGATCGATAAATATTCCATTTAATTTAACGTTAATGGCCTTATCTTTATAATCCTATCGAAAAACTTGTTCCTTCCAGGGCCAGAGCTGAGTTTGGAAAAACAGATTTACTTTCTTCAAGTAATGGCTCCAAAACACGATAACGTGCTGAAAAGTGCCCGATTACTAATTTTTTTGCGCGCACATTCCTTGCAATATTCCCCGCTTGTAGTGCAGTGGTATGATAAGTTTCCACAGCTCTTTCAGCCATATCATCCAGGAAGGTTGCCTCATGATATAAAAGATCTACACCAGTAATAAAATCATGATAGCTTCCTGTGTCAAGCGTGTCTGAACAAAAGGCATAACTATGTGATGGTAGTGGCGGATAAGTCAATTCTGAAGATTTATAAACTTTGCCTTCAGCAGAAACAAAATCTTTTCCTCTTTTAATTGCTGGTAAATACTGCGTTGATATGGCAAGTTTCTGTACTGCTTCAATATTAATTTTTGCTAAATGTGCTTTTTCATCAAAACGAAACCCGGTACAAGGAATACGATGATCAAGTGGAAAGCTACGAACAATTATATCCTCATTTTCTAAAATAACCTCCCCTTTGGACGTTTGCGTTGGGTGAAAAATTAATGGGTAGCGTAGTTTGGTATCTGAATACAATAAATGGATTTCCACAATCTCTTTTAATTGCGGTGGTCCAAATAGTTTCAACTCTTCTGTACGTCCGTTCAAATGCATTGAAGAAATTAAACCTACCAAACCTAAATAATGGTCACCGTGTAAATGGCTAATAAAAATATATTTTATTCGTGAAGGTTTTATGCCGTATTTGAGGATTTGAAGTTGAGTAGCTTCTCCACAATCTATCAAATACAATTTTTCGTTTATATTTAAAATTTGTGATGTCTGGTTTCTCCCATAAGCGGGAGTAGCCGAGTTGCTACCCAATATTGTTAACTCAAATTTCATTCTTCTTCAGATGCTGAATAGCCTCTAAATTCTTTCTCTAGTTCTTCCATAAAAACAATGTCTTCTGCTTCTTGAATTGAAGGAACTGAAACTAACACTTCTTCCAGTTTGCAGATTTCAATAAGTTGAGTAATTCTATCATTAGCATTTACCAAGATAAAGACTCCTCCTAATGCTTTACACATTCTATGTGCCATTAATGCAGACCGCAGACCAGAAGAATCTACTTCATCTACTTCCGATAAGTCTAATACAATATTTCGCTGACCATCCGTATTTATACGAACAAATTCTGACTTTACCTGTGGGGCGGCACTTCCATCTAATACTTTTTCATGTGGTTTTAACACTACATAACGCTCATGCCTGTCAATTGTAAATTTCATGCTGCTACTATTTATTTTCCAATTTATTTAATGCTATTAATATATTTTGTTCTACCCGTTCTTCAATATTTTCTTGATCTGGGTAATTGAATTTTTCTCCGGATATATGCTCATACAATTCAATGTATCGTTCTGAAATGGATTGAACTATTTCATCTGTCATTAGCGGAATTTCTTGACCTTCTTTTCCTTGAAATTCATTTTCAATTAACCATTTCCGTACAAATTCCTTTGATAACTGTCTTTGAGGTTCTCCGGATTCCTGTAATTCCTCGTAAGAATCTGAATAAAAATAACGTGATGAATCGGGTGTATGAATTTCATCAATTAAGTAAATTTCATCATCAACCTTTCCAAACTCATATTTCGTATCTGCTAAAATCAATCCTTGTTTGGCGGCAATTTCAGTTCCTCGTTTAAAAAGAGCCTTTGTATATTCTACTAATTTAGTATAAACTTCTTTACTTACAATCCCCTGTTGTAAAATTTCTTTTTCAGAAAGATCTTCATCGTGGTCAATATACGCTTTTGATGTAGGTGTGATGATAGGTTCAGGAAGTTTATCATTTTCGTTTAACCCGTATGGAAGCCTTTCCCCACATATTTCTCTTTTTCCCACTTGATATTCTCTCCATGCATGACCTGATAGGTAACCGCGAATAACCATTTCCACTTTAAAAGGTTCACATATGCGACCAATACTTACACTAGGATCAGGAACGTCAATTAACCAGTTTGGAACAATATCCTCAGTTGCTTTTAGAGCTTTTGCTGCAATCAGATTTAAAACTTGGCCTTTATAAGGGATTGCACGAGGTAAAACAACATCAAATGCAGAAATACGATCGCTAACAACCATTACCATATATTTATTGTCAACGGTGTATACATCTCTCACTTTTCCTTTGTAGAAAGTGGTCTGCTTTGGTAAATTAAAATTAGTTTCTTTTAAGGCGTTCATTTTTATTTTTTAAATATCTCCATAAGCTGATAAAATACTTTTTACCAATTTGTGACGTACCACATCACTTCCACTTAAGTAGATGACATCTATTCCTTCAATATTGTCCAATAATTTTATTGCTGTGCTCAATCCAGACTGTTGCTTCTTGGGTAAATCTATTTGGGTAACATCCCCTGTAACAATGAATTTGGCTGTTGGGCCCATTCTTGTCAGAAACATCTTCATTTGCATATCTGTAGCATTTTGTGCTTCATCTAAAATCACAAAACAGTTATCCAAAGTCCTACCTCTCATAAAAGCTAGAGGAGCAATTTCAATCACTCGGTTTTCAAGCATATATTTAAGCTTTTCAACCGGAATCATATCATCTAAAGCATCATATAAAGGCCTTAAATACGGATCTACCTTTTCTTTCAGATCCCCTGGTAAAAATCCAAGATTTTCGCCAGCTTCAACAGCAGGACGTGTTAATATGATTCTTTTTATTTCTTTATTTCTAAGTGCCCTAACAGCTAATGCTACCGCAGTATAGGTTTTTCCTGTACCAGCTGGTCCAATGGCAAAAATGATATCATTTTTATTAATGCTTTCTACCATTTTCCGTTGGTTTGGTGTTCTTGCTTTAACAACCAAACCATTTGGTCCAAATACAATTGCTTCTCCTCTACTCGCTGTTTCTTGCTTTTTTGATGATGTATTCTCTTGAGTAGCTCTTGCATTTATTGAATCTTCAATATTCTCAATGTCGCTAACGCTCAAATTGTTGAATTTTTCAACATGATCAATTACAGCATTGAAGTATTTTTGAAAAACATCCAGTTCTTTGCTATCTCCTAAAACTTTTAGATCAGTTCCTCGCGCAACCATTTTTAATTTCGGAAAATGCTTTCTTATTATTTCAAAATGCTCATTTCCTGGCCCCCATAATATTGCAGGGTCCAAATGTTCTAGGTTAATTTTTAATTCACTCAAATTAATGTATTTAGAAGGATAAATTATAAGCAATAAATTTGAATATTTGCAGTTCAAATTCCTTACGCAAGATTACTAATAATGGAGCATAAAAAAAAGCATAATAATTCTGCTTATGTTTGCAAAAATGAGTTAAAACCAAATTTGGACTTGAGGAGGCATTTTTAATGATGGGTATAATAACCTTAACTACTGATTTAGGACATAAAGATTTTTATCAAGCTGCATTGAAAGGAAGTATCTTATCACTATTTCCTGCAGTTAGAATAGTAGATATATCGCATGATATTACACCGTTTGATTTACAACAAGCTGCTTTTATTTTAAAAAATGCTTATCAATACTTTCCAAAGAAGACAGTTCACCTCATTGGTATTGATTCT
>Ga0160445_100161_pt1 | contig 58561 bp, 49 predicted proteins | sample HID1972M_E1MG_FD_108215 | JGI IMG/M metagenome (GOLD analysis project Ga0160445, IMG submission 108215) | Enriched pill bug-associated microbial communities from UW Madison campus, WI, USA - HID1972M_E1 MG | ecosystem: Host-associated > Arthropoda: Insects > Digestive system > Unclassified ... | reverse complement strand
TCCTAACTTTGCAATCCGAATAACAATTGAGAATACAAACCCCGTAAAATATTACTTTTGATGGAAAAAACTGTAGAGCAGAAATTACAAGCATTGTGGAACCTGCAAACCATTCATACACAAATAGATAAAATTCATCAAGTTCGCGGTGAACTTCCTATCGAAGTAGCTGATCTAGAAGATGAAGTAGCTGGATTAGAAACCCGTATCGAAAAAATCCGAGCTGAACTTGATAGCTCTGAAGATTTGATCGTGAATCGTAAGAATCAGATTAAAGATGCTCAAGCGGCTATAAAAAAATATGAGACTCAGCTTAATGATGTAAAAAACAACCGTGAATACGATGCCATTACAAAAGAAGTTGAAATTCAAGGTTTAGAAATCCAGGTCATTGAGAAGAAAATTCGTGAGATTGAATATGAGATCACAACAAAGACTTCAAAATACGAAAAAGCATTAGAAGATCTTGAAGAGCGGAAAAAAGATCTGGTTGTAAAGCAAGAAGAGTTAGCTAATATTACTGGTGAGACAGAGAAAGATGAACAAAATCTATTAAGCAAGGCAGAAAAGGCTGAGAAAAAAATTGATGAGAGACTGCTTATCGCTTACCATCGGTTACGTCAGAATTCAAAGAATGGCTTAGCTGTTGTGACAATCGATCGTGATTCTTGTTCTGGTTGCTTTAATCAAATCCCACCTCAAAGACAACTTGATATCCGTCAACGTAAAAAAATCATTGTATGTGAACATTGCGGCCGGATCTTAGTCGACGAAGAATACGCATAAGAATTAAAACCCACGCCAAAGCGTGGGTTTTTTGTGACCATAAAATATGAGCATTCAACTAAACACTGAAGAATTTAGAGTGGCTGAACGGTTTTTACAATACGTTCAAATTGACACACAGTCTGATCCCTATTCTGAAAGCTTCCCGTCAACCGAAAAGCAAAAAGATCTTGGCAGATTATTGGTAAAGCAGCTGCTTGAATTAGGAGTAATTGACGCACATCTTGATGAGCATGGTTATGTTTATGCAACGATTCCATCCAATTCGAATAAACAGGTTCCAGTAATTTGTTTTTGTGCCCACATGGACACTTCTCCGGATTGCAGCGGCTTACATGTTAAGCCCATTGTTCATAAAAATTATCAAGGTCAGGATTTAATTTTACCCGACGATCCCAATCAAATCCTTAAAGAAAGTGAGCATCTGGATCTTTCTAAACAACATGGCAATGATATCATTACTGCAAGCGGTACTACCCTCTTGGGTGCAGATAATAAGGCAGGTGTAGCCGAAATAATGGATGCCATTGAAATCTTGACCAGGCATCCCGAAATTAAGCATGGAGACCTCCGAATATTATTCACTCCTGATGAAGAAGTCGGCCGTGGGGTAGAAAAATTAAATATGGAAAAGCTCAATGCTGATTTTGGCTATACAGTTGATGGCGAGACCTTAGGCTCCATTGAAGATGAGACTTTTTCCGCAGACGCAGTGACAATAAGCATTCAGGGTATAAGCGTTCATCCTGGCTTTGCTAAAGGAACCATGCTTAATGCGGTTAAAATTGCAGGAGAACTGTTAGAGGCCTTACCAAAAGATCGCTTATCCCCAGAAACTACTACAAATCGAGAGGGATTTGTTCATCCAGTTGCTATACAAGGAACAGTTGAAGAAGCTTTAATCCAATTTATTGTTCGGGACTTTAATGATGCCAGGTTAAAAGATCATGCAATAGAATTAGAAGAAATAACTAAAGCAGTGATTAATAAATACCCTGGATGCAGCTACCGGTTCATTGTTAAAGAACAGTATCGGAACATGAAAAATGTACTTAAAGATTTTCCAGAAGTAACCGAAATTGGAATTGAAGCGATGAATAGACTAGGGATAAATCCAATTCTTCGAAGTATTCGAGGAGGAACAGATGGCTCAAGGCTCTCATTCATGGGTTTACCTTGTCCGAATATCTTTGCAGGCGAACATGCTTTTCATGGAAAACAAGAATGGGTATCTATTCAAGATATGCAAAAAGCAGTTTTAACAATTATAATGATTGCTAAAATCTGGGAAGAAAGAGCTTAGTATGTATTTACAATTAAAACTTACTAAATAAAAAATTTGAGAATATCAAATTCTTGTTGTTAATTTGTAAATCCAGTTTACGAAAAGAAAATTAAAGATTGCTATGAAAAGATTATTTTTCAATATTTCGCCATATTTATTGCTTTTAGTTCCAATATTTATTGCCTTAGCAGTTCTTTTAGTTTATTCTGACTCTAACCTTATACAGGAAGGAACTACCCTAAATGCATCTTTTATTAAAATACCTAACTTTAATATCATACAAGTTATTAGCAGTATCTTTTAAAAAATTACTAATAATATAAACGAACAAAGCTCCATAAACAAATAAAGCTCCGATTTTCGGAGCTTTATTTGTTTATGGAGCTTTGTATTTAATGAATTTCTTCTTGTTTAATCACTTTTGCACCTAGATATTCTCTGTTGAAGCGGGCAATATTTGTTAATTTAATTCCTACAGGACATTCAGCTTCACAAGCTCCTGTATTAGTACAAGAACCAAATCCTTCTTTATCCATTTGATCTACCATTGCCTGTGCTCTCTCAGCACGTTCAGCTTGACCTTGTGGCAATAACGCAAATTGTGATACCTTGGCTCCTACAAATAACATCGCTGATGAGTTTTTACAAGCTGCAACGCATGCTCCACAGCCAATACAAGTCGCTGAATTAAAAGCCTCATCCGATTTTATTTTTGGAATTGGAATGATGTTAGCATCTGGCACACCACCCGTATTTACTGAAATATATCCACCAGCTTGTTGGATACGCTCAAAAGCACTCCGATCAACTGCTAAGTCTTTCAATACCGGAAAAGCTGCTGCGCGCCATGGCTCAATAACAATAGTTTGTCCGTCATGGAAACTCCGCATATGAAGCTGACAAGTAGTTATAAGCTCTTTAGGCCCGTGAGGACGACCGTTTATATGTAAAGAGCACATCCCACAAATCCCTTCACGACAATCGTGATCAAAATAGATAGGATCTTCGCCTTTACGGGTTAATTCATCATTTACTACATCAAGCATTTCCAGAAAGGACATATCTTCCGAAATACCCTTAGCTTCATAAGTATGAAACTTACCACGAGTATTTTCGTTTTTCTGACGCCAAACTTTTAGCGTTAAATTCATGTTTCCACTCATTTTCTTATAGATTTGAGATGTTGGGGTAAAGATTAAAAATCTTTGAACTCACATCTATTTATAACTACGTTGTGTCAATACAACATTTTCAAAATTCAGTTCCTCTTTATGCAACTCTTCTGCTTCATTTTCATGGTACTGCCATGCAGAAACGTATGCAAACTCATCGTCATTACGTTTTGCTTCTCCTTCAGGTGTCTGGCTTTCTACACGAAAATGTCCACCACAAGACTCGCTACGGTTGAAGGCATCGTCAACCATTAATTCAGCAAGTTCTAAAAAATCAGCAACTCTTCCCGCTTTTTCTAATGATTGGTTTAGTTCTTCGTTTTCACCAAGCACGGTAACATCGGCCCAGAATTCCTTTCTCAATTCTTGAATTAAACCCTTTGCTTTGGTCAGACCTTCTGCAGAACGGGCCATTCCACAATACTCCCACATAATATGGCCCAATTTTTTGTGGATATCATCAACAGTTTGCTTACCTTTTAGGTTCAATAATGTATTAACTTTTTGTTCCACTTCTATGCGGGTCTTTTCAAAACTTGGATGATTTGCATCTACAGGATCAAAACCCAAGCCAGCCAAATAATCACCTACAGTATAAGGAATCACGAAGTAGCCATCGGCTAAACCTTGCATCAACGCAGATGCGCCCAAACGGTTTGCACCATGGTCAGAAAAATTACACTCTCCTAAAGCATATAAGCCTGGAACTGTCGTCATTAAATTATAATCAACCCATAAACCACCCATTGTATAATGAACAGCCGGATAAATCCGCATTGGTTGTTTGTAAGGATTCTCATCTGTAATTTGCAAATACATATCGAAAAGATTTCCATATTTCGCTCGTACAGCATCTTCCCCTAAACGACCAATAGCTTCTTTAAAATCTAAATATACTGCAACACCTGATTTACCAACACCTCTTCCTTCATCTACCATTTCTTTAGCATTCCTAGAAGCAACGTCACGAGGTACCAAGTTACCGAAAGAAGGATATTTACGCTCTAAATAATAATCTCTATCTTCTTCCTTTATATCATTCGCAGTAATTTCTCCTTTGCGTAGACGTTGAGCCATCTCAACAGTTTTAGGAACCCAAACACGACCATCATTTCTCAAAGATTCCGACATTAAAGTCAGTTTTGATTGATGATCTCCAGTAACCGGAATACAGGTTGGGTGAATTTGCGTATAGCATGGATTCGCAAAAAATGCTCCACGTTTATGTGCTCTCCAAGCAGCAGTAACGTTACAACCCATTGCATTGGTTGATAAGAAAAACACATTTCCATATCCTCCTGTACATAATAGTACGGCATGCGCAGCATGAGATTCTATTGCACCGGAAACTAAATCACGCGTGATAATTCCACGTGCTTGTCCGTTGATAGTAACTAAATCAAGCATTTCATGCCTTGTATGACTTTCAACAGTTCCCTTTTTAATCTGGCGATTTAAAGCAGAATATGCTCCTAAAAGGAGTTGTTGTCCTGTTTGTCCACGTGCATAAAATGTTCTGGAAACTTGAGCCCCACCAAAAGAACGGTTATCCAACAAGCCTCCATATTCACGTGCAAAAGGAACACCTTGTGCTACACATTGATCAATAATATTGGAAGAAACTTCGGCCAAACGGTAAGTATTTCCTTCTCTCGAACGGTAATCACCCCCTTTTATAGTATCGTAAAATAAGCGATATACACTATCCCCATCGTTCGGGTAGTTTTTTGAAGCATTGATACCACCTTGCGCCGCAATTGAGTGCGCTCTTCGTGCACTATCTTGATAACAAAATGTTTTAACATTATATCCTAGCTCAGCTAAAGAGGCAGCTGCGGAAGAACCTGCTAATCCGTTTCCAACTACTATGATTGTATATTTACGTTTATTGGCTGGGTTAACCAGTTTCAGATTAAACTTATGTTGTGTCCATTTATCCGCTAATGGACCTTTGGGTACTTTGGAATCTAAAATCATTTTTAATGTTTTTATTTCAGCATGTTGATGCTAACTATTAATAACAAAGAAGGAATATAAAGGCATAGCAGCAAACGCCAAAGGAATCAATATACCAAATATCCAGAATCCTATGGCACGAATAAGGGGAACATATCTATTATGATCAAAGCCCAAGGTTTGAAATGCAGTCCTAAAGCCATGCGCAAGGTGGAAACCCAGAGCAATCATTGCCAATACATAAAATGCTACCAAATACCAGCTTTCAAAAGAAAAGTTAACTTCTTTATACAAATCCTTTGCGATAAGGATTTTATTGCCATTCTCAATATAATTTACATAATCTGTAAATTCTGCTTCAGGAATTTCACGAAAAGAAGTTTCGCCGGTTTGAATATTAGTAGTGTACTCTACATAAGGAGTGCCTCCCCAATGATATTTATACCAAAAATTGCTCATATGGGTAACCAAGAAAATTAGGATGACAGTACCTAATATGCCCATATTCCTTGAATTCCAATTACTATTTGCGGCTCCATTATAGGAAGCATAAGCCACAGGTCTTGCTTTTCTATTACGATAAGTAATGATCAAAGCGAATAAGGCATGCAAAACAATAGATGCATATAATAAATAAGAAACAATTTTGATAGGCGCAAAATGAGTCATGAAATAGGCATATTCATTAAATGCCAAACCACCATCACTCTTAAATAATTGTAGGTTCCCAATCAAGTGGACCACTAGGAATAGGCTTAAAAATATTCCTGTTAAACTCATGATTAGCTTCTTTCCTAACGTGGAAGAAAATAAATGATTGAAACGACTCATTATATGGCTTGTTTTTAATTATGGTAAGCAAAATTATCTATTTGATTCTAATTAGCTAAAGTTTTAACAAAAATAAATCAATTTAGAATAGTTCTAAGCTATTAAAACAAAAAAAGTCGTGCTTGTAGGCACGACTTTCATATATTAAGGACTAAAATTCTATTTAGCGGGGAAGGTTAATTCCATACGTCCGCCATCAGGAGAAAAACCTTTTATATTAATCATTGAAGACGATTTTCCTAATGCTTTTTCAATCTCATCCACATTGTTAACACCCATACCGTTAATATTGGTAATAATCAATCCGCGTGGAACTCCATATTGATCAAACAAACCACCTTTTCGAACCTCCGAGATGACCATTCCAGAATTAATACCCAATTCTTTTTTCTGAGCTGGACTCAACGCTTTAAAACCTGCTCCAAGATCATTATAAAGCTGAGTTGTACTCTTGCTTGCAGTATCAGAACCAGTTCTAGATGTTGATTTAGCATCTTGTAAGGTAACCGTGGTTTTACGTTCTTTCCCATCTCTTAGGTAAGTCAGTTGAACTTTATCACCTGGGCCCATACGTCCTACACGTTCTTGTAAAACAGAAGAAGAAGTTATTTCCCGGTCATCAATCTCTGTTACAATATCGCCTTTTTTAATTCCAGCTTTTTCAGCTCCTCCACCGGCAACAACATCTTGAACATATAAGCCATTGTTTTCAGTAACCTTTAAACTTTTTGCAACATCAGGGTTAAGTTCTGTAAATGTAATTCCTACAAAACCACGTTTAACTTCTCCGAATTCTTTGAAATCGTTTGCGATCTTTTTAACCAGATTTACAGGGATAGCAAAACCATATCCTGCATAAAAACCGCTAGGAGACATGATTGCTGAGTTAATTCCGATCAGCTCACCATTTGCATTTACCAAAGCTCCCCCACTATTTCCTCTATTAATTACCGCATCAGTTTGAATAAAGGATTCAATAGCAGCACTAACAGGAACTTCATCCGGGTTTTCATAATACTGTTGTTCGCGTTGCTCCTGGCCTAATAAATTCAAGGCTCTACCTTTAGCACTTACAATACCAGCAGTTACAGTAGATTCCAATCCTAAAGGATAGCCTACCGCCAATACCCATTCACCAATGTTTACTGCATCCGAATTACCTAATTTAACAATCGGTAATGCTTCCGAAGAAGTAATCTTTAATAATGCCAAATCAGTGTTTGGATCCCTACCAATCAATTTTGCTTCAAAAACACGTTTATTTGTCAATTTAACCTCAATTTTATCTGCATTTTCCACAACATGATTATTGGTTACGATGTATCCATCAGAAGAAATAATTACACCTGAGCCTGATGCGCGGCTTGGCTGACTTTGCTGTTGACGTCCTCTGGGGTTTCCAAAAAACTCTTCAAACATGTCAAAAGGACTACCCTGCCCTTGTCCACGAGAACTGGCTTTAGGTGCATAAGTAGTTACAATATGAACTACTGCAGGAGCAACTGCTGCACTTGCTTGTGTAAAGTCAGGGTTACCCGTAGAAGAATTTATTTTTAAAGGATTGTTTGCAAAATACATTTTTTGGCTTTCCTCAAACGTCATGTTCTCAGCCTGCTTGTTTTCAAACAACTTATAACCACCAATTGCAAGAATTCCCCCAAGCATAGCAATTAAAAGTGTCAATCCAATTTTTTTCATATTCATAGTATTCAAGTATTTTTGTTTAATAAGATTATCAAAATGTATGATCATTTTGAACACGTACAAATTTACCACCTGTAGAAGCTTAATACAAACGGAAACCCGCTCATTTCTGTTAAATTATGTTAAAGAGGTTTCAATGTCGTTTAAATTATAAAGTTTCAAATCAATTTTTTGTTTTAATTTTGATTTATTATGGATCAAGTTAAATTTTTTAAATATCAGGGTGCCGGAAACGACTTTATTATAATTGATAATCGTGATTTACAATATAGTAAAAAGAGTTCTGAAATCATTTCCGGGATGTGCGACCGAAGATTTGGGATTGGCGCAGACGGATTTATGTTATTGCAAAATTCTGATATTGCTGATTTTGAAATGATCTATTATAATGCTGATGGAAATTTGGGGAGCATGTGCGGCAATGGTGGAAGGTGCATTGTAGCCTTTGCAAAAAAGTTAGGGTTAATTCATCATAAAACCAGCTTTATGGCAATTGACGGCATGCATGATGCTTCCATTAATGAAACAGGCGACTGGGTATCGTTGAAAATGCAAGATGTAGTACACATCAATCATGACGGCGATGCATATGTCCTTAATACCGGCTCTCCTCATTATGTTAAAATTGTACCAGAGCTTAATAATTTTAACGTCGTAGCTGAAGGCGCTTTCATCCGAAATAATGATACTTACAGGCAAGAGGGAATTAATGTCAATTTCTGCAGTCCTGAAAACGGTGGTTATTTTGTACGCACTTATGAACGGGGAGTAGAAAACGAAACCTTAGCTTGCGGCACAGGTGTAACAGCAGTAGCCTTGGCCATGGCAAAACACAATGGACAACAAGGCAACATTGAAACTCCTATACGGGCATTGGGTGGAAAGCTTATGATTCGTTTTGTAGCCGAAAATGGACAATATTCTAATATATTTCTTGACGGACCTGCAACATTCGTTTTTGAAGGAACTATTGATTTTAGCTAAAGCCTATTCATTTTCTAAAATTGATTTTGGTTTTTTATCTTAGAGCTTAATCAACATTAAATAAGCCTTATTTATGAAGAAGATAATGGTATCTCTGCTATTATATTTTTCCACCCATTTGTCCGGATGCGACAAAAAGGAAACAACTAACCTAAATAATAAATTGCCCGAAAGCAATGATGAGATAGCAGGTGTTCTAATTAGTGAAATTCTTCCTGATCCCAAAAAAGACGGCGTTGAATTTGTAGAAATTTATAATAACTCAATGAAAGTAATCGATCTACAGACACTACAGCTAGCCAGTACCAATTCTAACGGAAAAAGAAGTAAGCTACACGCCATCAGCAAATCAAGTGTTTTAATATATCCTTTTACTTATAAATTACTTAGCACCAATTCTGAAATTGTGCAAACACACTATCCCATTCAAGACACATCTGCATTCCACAACATGCTCTCCTTTCCAACCCTTACAAATTCTCAAGGGTCAGTTATCCTCTTCAGTAATGAGATTCCAATTGATAGCCTCTACTATCAGGTAGATATGCATGATGTTTTTATAAAAAATCCTAAAGGTGTTTCTTTAGAGCGGGTAGGTTTTAATAAACCAACCAATGCCGCTGAAAATTTTATATCAGCTGCTGCTACTGTTGGATATGCAACACCAGGCTATCAAAATTCACAGCTAGAAAATAAGAAACCCATAAACCAAACATTTTTTCTAAGTTCAAAAACTTTTGCACCTAGCTTGAATGAACAATTAAAAATCAATTTCCGTTTTCATGAAGGTGGTAAAATGGTCAATCTTTTAATTTTCAATTCGTCGGGCAGAGAAGTCCGAAGCTTATTGAAGAACCACCGATTAGGCACAAAGGATCTTATTTTATGGGATGGATTAAATAATGAGAATCAAAAGCTGCCTTTTGGTGTATACTTTTTATCTATTGAGATTTTTGATTCAAAAGGGAATTTAAATATATATAAAGATAGCTGTGTTTTGGCCGGCAAAATTTAAGGCAGGCATTATTTTATTTTCAAAAAGCATATATTTGCGGCGATGAAAGAAAGTATCATAATTCTTGGTTCAAACGGTCAAATTGGAACTGAATTAGCTAGCGCTCTCCGTTTAACATATGGTAATGCAAGCGTTTTAGCCTCAGATATCAAACATCCAAGCAATCTTGCTCCTAACGAGAATTTTGAAATCATCAACGTTCTTGATAAAGAATCACTCAGTAAGCTGTTCAAAAAATATCAGCCTACTCAGGTTTATCTTCTTGCCGCACTTTTATCCGCTACAGCCGAACAATTTCCAAAAAAGGCTTGGGATTTAAATATGAACGGATTACTAAATGTACTTGAGCTGGCATTAGAACACAAAGTTTCCAAAGTTTTCTGGCCTAGTTCTATTGCAGTTTTCGGACCTCATTCACCAAAAGAAAATAGTCCTCAATATTGCACAATGGATCCAAACACCGTGTATGGACTGAGTAAACTGTCTGGAGAGCGGTGGTGTGAATATTATTTTTTAAAATACGGGTTAGATGTAAGAAGCATCCGTTATCCTGGCATTATTAGCTGGAAAACTCCTCCAGGTGGTGGAACAACTGATTATGCTATCCATATTTTTCATGAAGCATTAAAATCCGGAGCTTATACAAGCTTCTTATCGGCTGACACCAAATTACCCATGCTTTATATGGATGATGCTATTCAAGGCACGTTAGACCTTATGAAAGCTCCCACTGAAAAATTAAGAATCCGTTCAAGTTATAATATCACAGGCTGTAGTTTTACTCCTGCCCAGGTAGGCGTGGAAATTGCAAAGCATGTCCCTGGTTTTAATCTCACTTACTCTAGTGGAGATTCTCGTCAAGCAATTGCAGATAGCTGGCCTAGTTCAATTGATGATCAATATGCTCAAGCAGACTGGGGCTGGAAACCAAAATTTAACCTATCAGCAATCACAGCGGAAATGCTAAATAATTTAAATAAAAATCAATAAAATATTAGCTTTACATTTATGGGAAGAGCATTCGAATTCAGAAAAGAAAGAAAGTTTAAGCGTTGGGCAAAAATGGCCGTTCAATTTACCCGCTTAGGGAAAGAGATTGCTATGGCCGTAAAGGATGCCGGCCCGCATCCGGAAACGAATTCACGTTTACGTACTACAATTCAAAATGCTAAAGCTGTAAATATGCCGAAAGATCGGATAGAAGCAGCAATCAAACGAGCCTCTGAAAAAGATTCAAATGCCTATGAAGAGCATATCTATGAAGGATATGGCCCTCATGGTGTTGCCATATTAATTGAAACAGCAACTGATAACATCAATAGAACGGTTGCAAATGTTCGTAGTTACTTCACTAAAGCCGGTGGTTCATTGGGGAAAACCGGATCGCTAGATTTTATTTTTAATCGTAAATCAATGTTTCGCTTTAAAGCAGAAGAAAATATTGACTTGGAAGAATTTGAACTTGAGCTGATTGATGGAGGTTTAGAAGAACTATATATAGAAGATGACGAAGTGGGAAACGATATTGTTGTAGTTCAAACATCTTTTGAAGACTTTGGAAATATGCAAAAACTCCTTGAAGAAAAAGGTATTGAAGTTATCGCAAAATTAGAACGCATTACCTTATCTACAACCGATGTAAATGAAGAAGACGCAGCGGATGTTCTTAAATTAATTGATAAGATTGAAGAGGATGATGATGTCTTAGCGGTTTACCATAATATGGCTTAAATATTAACGGTTTATGGGTTGCGGAACTTTAACATAATAGCCTGTGCCATCATATACTCTTTTTCGTGGATGAGCTTGACATGCTGTTGAGCAACAACCATCCAACTTTTCTCCACAAGCATCACACTGAGTAAAGTGCTCATTACATTCTGGGTTCGCACAATTAATCATTTTATTAGTTTGGGTACCGCAATTCCAACATGTAGCAATTATCGTCGGGTTCACCTTATTGATATCCACAGCAACCCGATTGTCGAAGACATAGCATTGACCTTCAAAATCTTTGCCGGCCACTTCTTTTCCGTATTTAATAATACCGCCGTGCAATTGATAGACCTCATTAAAACCTTCCTTAAGTAACAATGCAGAAGCTTTTTCACATTTAATTCCGCCAGTACAGTAGGTTAATATCTTTTTATCTTTAAATTTTGCAAGCTCATTGATCTTAGATGGAAAATCACGAAAATTTTCTATGTCCAAAATAACCGCATTCTTAAAGTGGCCCAAGTTATGTTCATAATTTGAACGAACATCTAAAATCACGACATCATCCCTGTCCTTCATTTCCAAAAACTCTTTAGGATTTAAATGAACACCTGTTTTTTCATTGGGGTTGATCACTTTTGGATCGCGTAAACCAGAATGAACAATTTCAGATTTATAACGGCAGTGCATCTTTATAAAAGAAGGTTCCTGTACATCATCGATTTTAAAATCCGTTTTTTGGAAGCGCCCATCTGCATGAATCACATCCATGTATTTTCTGCAAGACTCAGCAGTACCAGAAACCGTTCCATTTAAGCCTTCATCGGCTACGGTAATACGTCCTACTAAATTTAAAGATTTACAAAATTCAAGATGTTCTGCGGCAAATTCTTCCGCATTTTCTATAGGGCTGTAGCAATAGTACAGCAACGTTTGATAGGTAATTTTCATAAGCGCATTGATACCGCTGCAAACGGCGTTTAATGTTTTTTTTTCAAAGATAAAAAAAATGAACTAAATTCACATTTACCACTATTAATTATGGTTAAACTTCCTTCCGTATTTAGCTTATGGAAACAGTTCAGAAACGTTCTTTTTCGATTTCCTTTACAAGCTTTAATTAGCGTTATAGCCATGGTTTTATGGATTTGGACTAACGATAATCATAATATTCAAAACAGCGATCAACTTTACAAAGCAATTATTTTATGCAATCTGGCATTTACCTTAAGCCTATCCGCTAATCTTTACGCCGAGAATAATAAATGGAAACCGGCCAAGAGTTTTATTTTACAAATGCTTGCATTGGCTATTTGCGTAATTTTATTTTCAATCCTTTCACCTGCACTCTTTAAAACTGATCTGCTTCGGTTAGTTCTTTTTCTCTTTGCTGGGCACTTGCTTATTTCCTTCAGCATGTATTATCACCCAACAAAGATTTTTGAGTTTTGGCACTTCAATAAAGCCCTGTTCCTTCGCTTTGTAACGGCGGTTTTATTTTCTTTTATACTTTTCGCTGGCTTAAGCATTGCTCTTTTATCCATTGATGCTTTATTTAATTACCAACTATCTGGAGATACTTATTTCAACCTCTTTATCATTATAGCCGTTGGCTTCAACACCTTATTTTTTCTAGCAGGAATTCCAGAAAATATAAACGATTCAAAGAATATAAATGACCAGCAAAACAGTAATTACCCGAAAGTATTAAAAATTTTCACTCAATATGTTCTAATACCTTTACTGACCATTTATTTTGGAATTTTAGTAGTTTATGAAATAAAAATTGCCATTAACTCACAATTACCTGATGGCATGGTCTCTCTATTGATTCTAGGCTATGCAGTTTTTGGCATTCTTTCCTATCTTCTTATCTACCCCATCAGCAAAGAATCCGGAAATGAATGGATGCGCCAATTTGCAAAGCTTTTCTTCTGGCTAATGTTACCATTGCTTATATTACTTTTTGTAGCCATTTGGGTTCGTGTAACGAATTACGGATTAACCGAGATGCGTTATTTTATTATCTTATTAGCGATTTGGCTATTGGGAATCACACTTTATTTTATCATTAATAAACACCCTAGGATCCAATTCATACCTATTAGTTTATGTATATGTACGTTTTTATCCACCTACGGGCCACAGAGCGCAGCGACTCTCGCTAAAAAGTCCCAGCAAGCTCGACTACAGAAATACATTAGCCATTCGAAAAAAGAAGCTATAGATGAGAAAATCTCTATTATCAATTATTTAGTTGGTTTTCATGGTTTAACCGCCTTGCAAGAATTCACTTCCAAAAACTTAACCCCTATTCAAAACAAGATTATATGGAATACTGATTCTTTGAAAAATAACAGTTATTTAATTCGCAGCAATCTTAAAGATACCGCATTTAACCTTTTAGCCATTGATGCCAACTCTTATCACCTTACACATCAATTCATTAATTTCGATAACCAGGAGAAGATCGTTGCTATTGCAGGATTTGATTATGCCTATTGGCTTCAGTACGGTATGAATGATGAAATAGATTCACCTTTAGGAAAAATAGAAATAAACTATAGGCATAAAAACTTTCAGGGAGTCTCCATTAAAATTGGCAAGGTTGATAGTGTTAAATTCAATATCAGCTTATTTGAGAAAGATTTATTAGAGAAATACAAACTTCAGGAATTGGAAACATCTAATTCTGGGATCAGTAAAGATGACAATATTATCCTACCCGCCAGTTGGATGAAATTATCAAAAACTAGTTCCGACTACAAAGTCGAAATTAACATTCAACGTATCACATCCAATAACTCAAAAGACCTTGATATCTCAAGGTCTTCCACATTCTTTACAGGTTATTTACTAATTTCGAAGAAATAATAAATTAGAATTCATCGGGGTCATCTTCCAGGCCATTAGGCTCTTGCTCATCCGTTTCTTTCTTCTTTCCTTCTTTCAGGCTTCCAAAAACATAACTTACACTGAGACTTAGAAAGCGTGATTGTCTTTGATAATCGCTGGTTTGTATAAAGCTCTGTTGTGTAAGAGTTCGTGAAAATTGCATATTATTAAAAACATCGGATACGCGTAGCGATAAATTTACTTTTTTATCCATAACCGATTTCCGAAGACCAACATCACTTATAAGCATACCTTTCATTGTTCCTTGGGCTATTGCTCTAGGTCCCCGATACCTAACAAAAGCATAACCTCTAAATCCCATTGGAAGTGGAAAAAATGTAGAGAAACGACCTGTAAATGATACTGTTGAATTCTCCTCGTCAAAGCCTAGCACCTCATTTTTTCGTAAACCAATATTGAGGCGCACATTCCAGTTCGGAATAATATCTGCACCTGCTCCTGTTTCCAAACCGTAATAATTTTCCTTGCCAATATTCTGATAAGTAGTAAAGGAAACTCCTTCAGAATCAACCGTACTTATTTGCTGAATAGGATCATTACTATGCCTGTAAAACACGGAACCAAAAAGATTAAATTGATTGATGAATTTTCCATAACTAAATTCAAACGAGTTAATGAATTCAGGCTTTAAATCTGGATTCCCTGATTGGATATTCTCAGGGTTTGAATAATCCACAAAAGGGTTTAATTGTCTCCACCGAGGACGGTTCGCCCTACGGCTATAGCTAAACTTAATATTATCTTCATTTTTTAACCGATATGCTAAATTCATAGTTGGTATGAGGTTTAGAAAATCGTTACTATAACTTTGTTCTAATATACGTTGATCCGCCTCTAATGTAGCTTTTTCTATCCGTACACCTGTTTGTAAACTTAACCGATTTAGAGTAGTACGATACATGGCGTACATAGAAAATTGTCTATCGTGAGAAATGAAATCATTCATTAAATTTGTGTCCAGAACATATTCTCCCAAACCTTCATCAAATTCCTTTGGTGTGAATTCATTCTCATCCGTTTCCCAATCTGCCCTAAACCCCGCTTCTAACTTCGAATTCTCACCTATAGGGTGTACATAATTACCTTCAATTGTAAAACCCTCATCCTGGCTAACCGAAACCTGATGTTGTAAATAATCTAATTCTTCCCATTCACTTTCCTGATCAAATATCTCGATATCTTTGTCATCCCTTGTTGAATAATAGGCTTTAAGATCTAACACCTGATCTTCATTGGAGAATGATTTCTTAAAATCTATTCCTCCCCTATATTGCCATGTATTAGATTCACCATCAATAGCCCGATTATAGGATGACAGCAGTTGGCTTTCGCTATTTAATGTTCTAGTGATCAGTGTCTCATCTTCATCTTCACTGTCTCGGCCGAGACCAAAAAATACACCTATTGTGCTTTTATCACTAATTTCGTAAAAAAGATTTCCATTATAAGAGAAATCTTTATCATGATCTGTTCCGTTACGGGTCTGATCGGTGAAAAATACAGGATCTAATCGGTTTTCTCTGAAAACACTGCTGCTAAAAGGATCCTTGTCAAGATCAAAACTTATACTGTTATTGAAACCGATTCTTTTTCGTGTTATGTTTACATTTAAGGAAGGCGAATAATGGTTGTTAGTGGTTGCAGACATAGAAGCGATACCGCTTATTCCCACTAATCTATGAGCTTTTGTAATAATGTTCAACACAATGCCACCTTGTTCAGTAGTATATCGGGCAGAGGGACTAGTAATGACTTCCACTTTTTCTATAATTCCTGAAGGTATAAGCTTTAATACGGTCTCAATATTATCACCATACACCCTTGAAGGTCTTCCATCAATTAGAACAGTTAAATTTTGTCCCATTACGCTTGGAGTTCCTTCTTCATCGAGTTCTACCATGGGAATTTGCTCAAGCACTTCAGTGGCGTTTACGCTCATGGATTGAATGTCTGAGGTTATGTTAAAGACTGTCCTATCAAGCCCATATTCTACAGCAGGAGCATCTCTTTCTATTACTACTGCATCAAGTAATTTTGTGTCCAGATTAAGTGTGATCACACCCAGATTTTTGTCTTCTTGAATCTGAATATTGCCCACTATGCGTTCAAGGTAACCAATAAAGCTTATTCGAATAGCATAGTTTCCCGGAATAATGTTCTCCATTGTAAACCTGCCGTTAGCAGCTGTTTGTGCACTTTTTACTATAGTTGAATCCGGCAGTCTAAGTAAAGCTATGGATGCCAATTCAACGCCTTTCTTGGCATCATCCACAATTTGTCCTCTTAATTTTCCAGTTTGCTGCTGTGCAACAACAGTCTGAATAAAAAACAACAGGGAGCTTATTAGAAGTATTTTGATTTTAACAATGGTGAATCTGAAAGGCGACATGGATTTTATTTAAGTATACCTACAAATGTACTTAAGTGATCTAAAAAGAATTTGATAACATTTTGAAGGAAATTTGAAGTATATCTAAAAAGACAGAAGCAGTGTAACAATGCTATTGAAATACAAGATTCAGAACATGCATTCTTTTCTTATACCCATAATTGATTTTGATATTATTTTGTTCACAAATCTGATATACAATAGCTAAACCCAAACCGATAGAATCACTACTTTGATTATTCTTTCTGAACCGCTTAAACATTTCAACCGGTGGAAAATCAAGCGGTTCTCCTGTATTAGCAATTGTCAGCATTTTGCCGCTTAATTTCACATCAATTATGCCGTTTTCCCTATTATGCCTTATAGCGTTACTTAGCAAATTGTTTAATAAGATATTGTTTAAAACAGGATGGATATTTATTAAAATATTCTCTTCAATAACTTGTTCAAGTTTAAGTGATTTCATTTCGATCAGCTCTTCAAATGCAAAAAGACTCTCTTTTAAAGCTTGGCTAAAATTAATTATATCTTCAGATTCATATTCGCGGTTATCAAGCTTTGTAAGTAAAGTAAGCGACTGGCCCATCTTACTTAACTTTTCAACAGCATCATGAGCGCTTATAATTAATTTGGCCTGATGATCATTTATTTCTGAATTCATTAACAATTCCAACTTACCAATAATAATGGCAAGAGGAGTTTGCAATTCATGAGACGCATTTTCGGTAAACTCTTTCAATGTTTGATAGTCCTGCTGTGCCTTTGCAATCATCCCCTCCAAAAATGTATTCAGTTTTTTAAACTCTACGGTATGAGTTACTGGTAATTGAAGAGCCTTCTTTTGTCTTAAACTAAACGATTGCATGGCCTTTAACGTTTTATTAAAGGGCATAAGGATTTTTTTGGAGATCAGAACGCTTACAAAACCGGTTACTACTAACATAATAAGAAATATACCAGTAATAGATTTTACCACGGCATCAGTTATATCTTGAGTGTCTACAATAGCACCATAAGTTGAAATAAAATAATGTTGTTTATTTATTACGCGTGAAGCTGAAACCTTCACCTGCGGCTCCATTCGCTTAAGGTAATCTCGCCAAACCATAGTGTCTCTAACCAAGAAATCTATTTCTGGTGTATTAGGAGCCAGTCTTGTGATTTCCATTCTATTCTGTGATAATGAGTCTGGAAATATCCCCCTTGTTAATTCCTGAACAGTAAAATCTATATTCTTCTTTAGATACCTGGCTTGTTCGCGATCTACTTCGTTTTTAATGGTATAATAAGAAAGAACACCACCAATAATGAGCACAAAGAAAGTAATTACCAAATACCAGAGCGAAAATTTATAGATCAACTTCATTGTTTACTGGTATTTAGTTTATACCCTAAACCATATACGGTTTCAATATAATCGGTTCCATTTGCCAATACTATTTTCTTTCTCAGATTCTTAACATGCTGATAAACAAAGTCAAAATTCAATAGGTTATCGGCATAATCACCCCATAAATGCTCTGCTATAGTTTGACGAGTTAATACCCGGTTTTGGTTAATCAAAAAATATAATAACAATGTGTATTCCTTTCGGGTTAAGTCAAGTAAATTGTCATCTACCCTGGCTTCCATAGTATTGGTATTAATCCGAATCTCATTAAAGTAAACTTCATAATCACCTTGCAAGTATTTTCTTCGATAAATTGCTTTTAAGCGGGCGTTAAGCTCAGGAAGGTGAAAGGGTTTCGTTAAATAATCATCAGCACCAAGTCCCAGCCCATTGATCTTATCGTCTAATGAGTTTTTTGCAGAAATAATCAGTATACCACTTTTAAACCTTTCTGACTTTATAAAACTCAGGATATCAAGACCATTACCATCGGGAAGTAAAATATCCAGCACAATACAATCATATTGAAAAGCGCTTAGCTTATCAATTGCGTTGGAATGATTATTTGCTAATTCACAGATGTATCCTTCTCTAGTGAGGTATTCAGTAATATTTTGCGCAAGATCATTGTTATCTTCTATAACTAGTACTTTCATGGATAACAAAGATAAATTTTGTTCTTGAAGAAAGTTTGAAGTAAGAAACTTAATTCCTTAAAGGAGAAGAGATCCGAGCAGTGATTATAAAGATGCTTCTAGTATTAATTTAAACACAGTTATTAATACTAGAAGCATCGAGGCTGGTTATTAGTTAAGATTTTTAATTTTTAAATTACGAAAAGAAATTGCTGTCCCTTCATTTTGTAAAAGTATATGCCCCTTCTTAGCTTTTCCAAAACGCTTTAAATCCTTATACTTGCTTTGCATTATTAAAGATCTAAAGGCATCCGTACTTTTGTCATATTCCAATACTTTGGCATCATTTAACCAATGTTGAATATAATCTCCTTTCACAACTATCCTGGCAATATTCCATTCTTCCAATGGTTTTGTTTCCTTTTTATCTGCTGGAATCAAATCGTATAAAGAAGAAGAAGAGCGAAATGTTCCACGTTCAGGATATTTAAAATTCACATCGTCTAAAATTTGATATTCCAATCCTAGAAATGCACCTTTTTGTTCAGGATAATCATTTGTTACTAAATACTTAACACCGCTATTTGTACCCTTTGATATTTTAAACTCAAAATACAATTCAAAATTTCCAAATTGATCTTCTGTTATTATATCCCTTTGTTTATTAGCAGCAGAGGTAGTTGCTTGTAGCTCCCCATCTTTAATTATCCAGCCGAAATCGGTTAATTTTCGCCATCCATCAAAGGTTTTACCATCAAACAATAATCGCCATCCACCTTCTTGTTCTTCTGTAGTTAAAACATTAGGTGCCTGGGCATTGATTTCACAGATAAAAATAACATGAAACAATGCTATAAAAAGACATATCTTGCTCATTAAAGGGTCTTTATTATATATATATATTTAATTTAAAAAGATTATCTTCATACTACACTTTCGGTTCCCAGCCTTTTTCATAAGCCCTCCCCCAGAGTTTCTGGGCATCGCTGTCCCCGACGATATGGCCATTGGCCGGGTCGATCTTCAGGTCGCGGCCAACCCGCCAGGAGATATTCCCCAGCTGCATGGCAACAACGCTCTTGTGCCCCAATTCAACATCGCAGTTCGGGCGGCGGTTATTTTTGATCGCGTCCAGAAAGTCCGCCATATGAAGGCTGTCCATCCCCAAACTCGGGCTGGCGGTGTTCCTCCCCTGAAGCTCCTCGCCCTGTTGGCCCGGGCCAACCTCCTTGACCATCTTGCCCTTCAGGTCATAAATCTTATAGCTGTCATCCCCCGTATCCAGGCTGCCGTTCTCACCATAAAAAATAATGCCCCGCTCCTGGCCCTCCACCTGCCTGCCGTTGCAGCTCCTGTTCTCCCATACGATCGTAACACGGCCCGGGTAATCCACCGCAACCACCTGCGTATCCGGAGTTTCCCAGTCGTCCTGAAACTGGTACCTGCCGCCCAGCGAGCTTACCCGTTCCGGGTAATCGACGCCCAGCCCCCAGCGCGCCACATCGAATTCATGCGTGCCGTTGTTCAGGGCCTCGCCCGTGCCCCAGTGCCAGAACCAGTGCCAGTCGTAGTGTATCAGGCCATCCTTGTACGCCATGCGCGGCGCAGGCCCCTGCCACAAATCGTAATCGAGCCAGGAAGGCACCGCCCCCGGCTTCAGGAAGGTCTCCTTCCGCGTGTTGGTGTACCAGGTCTTGGCCATATATACCCGCCCGATGGCACCCTTGTGCAGCTCCCCGATCCCTTCGGTAAGCGTAGGGGCCGAGCGGCGCTGTGCCCCCATCTGCACCACACGGTTGTATTTCCTGGCGGCGGCTACGGCCATCTCCCCTTCGTTGGGGTTGTGGCTCAGCGGTTTTTCCACATACACGTGCTTGCCCGCCTGGCAGCCCATAATGGTAAGGGGGGCATGCCAATGGTCGGGCGTTGCCGTGTATATCGCATCAACCGTTTTGTCCTCCAAAACCCTGCGCAAATCCTTTTCCGATTTCGGGGTACTGGTCTGCCCGGCGCCCAATATCGTTTTTATAGCCCGTGGTATCGCCCGCTCGTCCACATCGCAGACATGCGAGACAACGGCGTTTTTTTGCCTGGCAATCGTGCCGCCCATGCTGTTCCCCCGGCTGTTGACCCCGATGGTCGCTATGTGCACACGCTCGTTCGCACCCATAATGTTCCGGTAGCTCTTGGCGCTGAAGCCCTTTGCCGTGCCGCCAAGCACGGTGCTGCCAACAGAAAGCGCGGCGGTACCGATGCCTACCTTCTTTAAAAAATCCCTTCTTGAATTCTTGTTCATAACCTGATTGTTTAATTGATTATTTATAGCTCTTTAATTTTAATATTTTTAAATGAAACCTTATCTCCATGGTCTTGCAAAAGTATATGTCCTTGTTTTACTTCGCCAAATGGGGGTTTTGAGTCTTTAAATTTGCTTTGCTTCCAGGCATTTTTATACTCATCACTTTTTCTATCAAATGAAAGCACCTCTTTTCCATTTAAATAATGGGTTACTTTTGATCCCTTGGCTACAATCCTTGCATGGTTCCATTGACCAACTAAATTTTCTTGCTTTTCTTTTAAAGGCAACATATCATAAAGTGATGCTTGTAACCGATTACCATTTCTTCCCATTTTTGCATCAGGATGATTCTCATTATCCAATATTTGATATTCCAAACCTAACCAACCACCAGTGTCATAGTGTGTAAAAAAATATTTTATGCCACTATTACCTCCTTTGGTAATTTTAAAATCCAGCGAAAGGTCAAAATCAGAATACTCATCTTTGGTGATAATATCACCTCCTCCTTCGTGGCGTTCGGCTTTTGTAGTAGATAAAATTCCATTTTCTACTTTCCAGCCAGCCGATGGGGGATTATCCTTTCCCACTGATGTCCAACCGTCCAGATTTCTTCCATTAAAAAGAAGTTTCCAGCCCTGTTCTTGTTCTTGCTTTGTTAGCGTATTAACTTTCTCTTGCGCATACATTATTTCTACACTGAAAAAAGAAATAAATAATAATATGATTGTTTTTAATTTCATGATTGTTGAATAGTTAAGTGTATAATAAATCCTATTTACATTTGTGTATAACCTTTATTCTGTATTATTTTTTGAGGATTAGATTGCATTGCTGTCATTGGAATTGGATAAACCAAAGCATCATCACTCCATGTAAAATTGTTGTAACCATCAAACTCTTGTTCTGCGATCATTACATCCTGAGCCCTTCCTGTGCGCACTAAATCAAACCAACGATGATTTTCAAATGCAAGTTCTATTCGGCGCTCTTTTTCTATAGCTAGCAATATAGCCTGGTCAGAATCGAAATCTCCCAATTGATAGTCACGCAATAAATTGGATGGCGTTTGAACATTCGGATCTCCAGGCGTATTTCTCGCGCGTTGACGAATTTTATTTACATAAAGAATTGCAGATGCCTTATCACTTCCTGTGCGCACTAAAGCTTCTGCGTAAAGTAAATAAATATCCGCTAAGCGTAGTTCCATCCAATTATTACCATTATCGGAATCACTAGTGGCAACATCGTAGTATTTACATACATATTTCTCACTTTCAAAAGCACCAGTTTCTGCATTTACCCAACCGTCTCGCATGGAAACAAACTTTCTTGGGTCTCCTTGCTCATATGCATTTGACATGTCTTGAGTTGGAGAATTTTCGCCTCCCTTATTACCAACTAAAACAACTTCTTTATCTGAAAACCTTGGAGCAAAGTTATTATTCCAAGGACTGCCGGTTGCTCCGTTTGGCGCTCCTTTCATATACTGAACTTCAAAAATCGATTCCATATTATTTTTGTTGGAAACGTCAAATAAATCTTTGTAGCTAGGAATTAGCGAATACTGAGTGTTGTTTATGATTTCTCTGAATTTACCAATAGCCAAATTATAGTATTCTGCACCCTTATTTAATGGATAGCCTGCCATAGTCATATAAACTTTGCCAAGTAACGCAGTTGCAGCACCTTTGGTTGCTCTTCCTTTATCCGTACCTCCATAATTAGAAGGGAGATTGGCTTCTGCATATTGTAAATCAGCAATTATGAAATCGTACATTTCCTGAAGGGGAGCCCGCCCTGATTCATAAGCCTCCGTTTGTGTAATTTCTTTATCAACTTTAATCGCTCCCAATAGTTCGCCGTTTAAAGCATAGCCTCCAAAAATGCGATTTAGATAAAAGTATACCAACGCTCTAAGGAAACTCGCTTCCGCTTTATATTGATTCTTTAAATTCTCATCGCTAAAGGTTACCGCATCAATACGGTCAATAACAATATTACACCGAAGTATTGTTTTGTAACTATCATCCCAACAATTCGCCAGAAAAGTATTTTCAGGAAGTAGTGGCGATGCAAATTCATCAATACCTTTTTCATTAGCCGGATTGCCTGATAGCCATGAATAGGTAGTGTTATCCGAACGGATTTCTCCTAACCGGACATAGGTTGAATTATATAAAGTTCGCAGATTCCCATAAGCCGATAATGTTGCCTGGTTCATATCTTGCGGTGTATTGTAAAACGTATTCGAGTTCTGATCTGATAAAGGATCCAGTTCAATAAAGTCGTTCTTGCATGATGTCAAAAGAAAAAATGCAATCAAAAATAAATTTATCTTTTTCATATATTAAGCTTTAATAAATGTTTTAAAATGTCAAATTAACTCCTAAAATAAATGAACGTGCGGTAGGATATCCAAGATAATCACCTCCTTTTGTAAGACCGCTTCCTTCACTACTTGATTCTGGATCATAACCTGTATAATTCGTTATCGTAAACAAATTCGTACCCGTTACATACACCCGTAATCCTTTTACATTAAGCTTATCCGTAATCGATTTATTAAAATCATAAGCGAAATTCAAATTCCTCAATCTAAGGTAAGAAGCATCTTGAACCCAAGCAGACGAAGGGTCTCGTTGCCAACCAGAAGGAGTTCTTGTCGCCTTAAAGTGAATACCATCGCCAGGTTGGTCAACAGATTGCCAGCGGTCAACTTGTTCTATCATTCCATTCCGGTCACCATGGTATATTCCTACCATTCTTTTATAAAAGCTAAATAGCTCTGCTCCATAAGATGCTGTAAATTGAACGCCTAAAGAGAAATTTTTATAAGAGAAGTTATTCGATAGGCCTGCAGTAAAGTCAGGATTATTATTGCCCAAAATTGTTTTGTCATTTTGGTCAAGAATTCCATCTCCATTTATATCTGCATACCTTCCATCACCTATTTTATCGGCACCTAAATGAGGGTACTTATCCAATTCTTCTTGAGTCATAAAAACACCTTCAAACTTATAGCCATAAAAGCTGGCAATAGGCTGACCAATGGTAGTTATAAATGCATCATTGGCATTCGGTGCACTAGCATATATAGGTCTTTCATCTGCCCCTACTTCCAAAACTTTATTTTTATTAAATGAAATATTAAAATTCGTATTCCATTTAAATTCATTAATAAAGTTCCTTGTTGTAACTAAAAACTCCATACCTCTATTTTGCACCTTTCCTATGTTTTGCATTTGAGTAGAATAACCTGTGATTACAGGAACCGGAACGTTTAACAATAGATCTATGGATTGACTATCATAGAAATCTCCTTCAATTCGTATTCTATCGTTTATTAATCCAAACTCAAACCCAAAATTATATTGTCGGGTTTTTTCCCATCCAAGATCAACATTCGACATTGTATTTGGATTTATGGTATTTTGAAGCGCATCTCCTGTAGGGTAAAAACCAGTTGATAATAGCCCTATGGAAGAATAATCACCAATCCTATTATTTCCTGAGATACCAAAACCTGCACGAAGTTTAAGATCGCTTATTTGATCTACATTTTCCATGAACTTTTCCTCAGAAATTCTCCAACCTATAGATAAGGAAGGGAAAGTTCCCCATTTTTTGTTCATTCCAAAACGCGAAGAACCATCTCCCCGAAAAGTCGCTGTTAATAAATACCTATTGTCATAAGAATAATTAATACGTCCTAAGTACGAAATCATAGAATATTCAGATTCAGTATTTGATAACGCATACATCGTACCTGCATTTAAAGTAGTTACCTTGTCATTAGCAAATCCGCGGGCTTCTCCATACATGTATTGATATGTATGCTTTTGGGTGGTATAACCAAGTAAAGCAGAAAAAAGATGTTTTTCAGAAAATGTATGAGAATAATCCAAGGTATTTTCAATTACCCAATCAAAATCTGAAGCGCGTTCATTTACACCTTTAGCAGGCCGTGGTCCTTTGGAAGCGTCAAAATCAATATAAGATGCCTCATAGATCTTTTGCACATTATCCTGTATTCCTCCATTAATATTAATCCGGTATTTTAAATCCTGTAAAATCTGCCATTCTGCAAAAACAGTCCCTAACCAACCATATCGTTTCCTATTATTATACACTTGTTCTGCAACTCCAATGGGGCTCGCTACATCACCGGCAAGAATCTCCGGATTTCTCACCATTGAACCATAGGTGCCATCCTCATTTCTTAATGGATACATTGGAGGTAATTGTAAAGCAAACATAACAGGTGAGTATTTACCACTAACTTGTTCATTCCCTCTTGATGAATAGGCCATTAAATTAGCACCTACATTAATGCTCTCTGAAACTTTTGAATTGATATTAGAGCGAAAATTAAACCTATCGTAATCAGTGTTTAAAACTATACCTTCCTGCTTTGCATAACTTCCAGAGAAAGTATATTGTGTATTTTCAGAACCTCCGGAAACAGATAGCTCATTTTGTTGAGTCAATGCTTTTCTATATAATAAATCTTGCCAATTGTTGTCGGGCATAAGGGCGACAGATGCAGGGTCTAAAAAATTATATTTATAACCACCTGTACCATCTGGTATCATATACTGACCGTTGGCACCTGGATATAGCTGACGCCGTGAATTCGGATCATTGATTGTGTGTGGAGATTTATCAGGATCTGCTGAAATCGTTTGTGCATCTAACCAAGCTTGATTTCTACCATCAATAAACCAATCTACATATTGGTCTCTGTTCATCATTTCAATCTCTTTCTCACGCTCTTGAAATCCTACGAATGAATTTATATTTATCCTCGGAGGACCTGCTTTACCCTTTTTAGTAGTAACCATAACTACTCCATTGGCGCCCCTTGAACCGTAGATTGCTGTAGATGAAGCATCTTTTAAGACCTGTATGCTTTCAATATCCGATGTGTTTAATAGCCTAAAAGCGTTGCCTTCCATTGGATAGCCATCTACTACATAAAGGGGATCATTAGATTGTGTTATTGACCCAACTCCTCTAACCCGTATTGCTAAACCTTCGCCACCAGGTGCTCCACCTGTTTGCTGAACCTGAACGCCTGGCATTTGGCCGGCCATAGCCTCACCGAAGTTCAAAGCAGGTCTTTCCTTTAAACTTTCTGATGACACGGATGACACAGCAGTAGTTATATTCGATCGCTTTTGAGTACCATATCCAATCACCACTACTTCATCAAGTGCAGATGTTTCTTCTAATAAAGTAATATTTATTGTTTCATCTGACTTTACCGATCTCTCTTGAGAAGCAAACCCAACAATACTAAATACAAGCGTGCTATTATCATTTGGAACTGAGATCGTATAGAATCCTTCTGTATTTGTAGTAGTTCCCATAGGGCTTCCTTTTACAACTACACTAACACCTGGCAGGGCGAGACCTTGTTCATCTACGACTTTCCCTCTTATTTCTTTGGCCTGCTTTACAGTAACGGAAGGAGGCTCTGTTTTCGATTGATCTTTTTTTATTAAAATGTTATTATTGACAATTTTATAAGAGAAAGGCATGTCTTTTATACATTCCTTCATCGTTTCTTCAATAGTAGAATTTTTTACATCTATAGTTACGGTTTTATTATTTAGCTCTTTATTGTTGTAGACAAACACATAATCGGTTTGACTTTTAATGGATTCAAAAACTCTATCTATACTTGAGTTCTTTTCATTTAATGTAATTCTTTGTACATAAGCATTAGCATCATGAAATGCTAAAAACAAAAAGATAAGTACAAGATTAAGGATCCGTAATCCGGAAGGATTTAAGTTTATCCATAATTTAGTTAGCGGTTTGGTAAAAACCGTTGTTCGCGAGTTTAATTTCATTATAATCTTTAGGTTAAAGTTAATACATGATTTATTTCAATTTCTATTTTTACAGGCTAGTAAATGTGCCTTTTTCATAATTGAATGACCTTTTGTTTTTTTCATATAAAGTGGTTTTAATTTATTGAGTAATAATTATTTTTTTTGATTCTCCTTTAGTTACAATTCTGTATTTTAAATCAAAATAACTTAACGCTTCAAGAGTTTGTACCAGACTTGTATCTCGATGAACTTCTCCCCAAAGCGTGATATTCGGTATTTTGCCTTCAAATTCTACATCCACATCATACCAACGTGCTAATTGCCGCATTACATTTTCAATATCAGAATCCTGAAATTGGAATAATCCGCGTTTCCATGCTATGGCATTAACTGCCTTAACATTAGTTACTTTTATACTTTCATTATTTTTCAACTCGGCTTGTTCGCCCGGCTTGAGAAGAATTGATTTCTTTGTATTAAGTGGTGTAATTTTAACGCTTCCTTCTAATAGAGTTGTTTTGGTTGCAGGCTCGTTATCATAACTATTGATATTGAAATGTGTACCTAAAACTTCTACCTCTTGACCTTCAGTTAAAATCTTGAAAGGCAAAGCCACATTTTTGGCAACTTCAAAGTATCCTTCTCCCTTTAATTCTACTCTTCGCTCTTCTCCGGAAAAAGATATAGGATATTTTAAAGAGGACGCAGCATTTAGCCAAACTTTTGTTCCATCAGATAAAACGATTTGATATTGCCCTCCCTTAGGCGTAGTTATCGTATTATACGCATTCGACTTAAATACATCGGTTGGGCTTGGCTCATTTGAGTAGACAATTAACCCGTTTGCATTTTTGGTGATTTTTATTCCTGACTGCTTGGCTATCTCGCCATTTTCTGCATTATCTAAAATAATATTGGAACCATCCGCTAATGTTAAATAAGCTTTATTAGAAGCTGAAACGAAATTGTCTTTCTTGGATATAGCTGTACCTACGGATTGTTTTTGAGTTAAGCTACTTTTTTCAAAATAGAAATTAAGACCAATAGATAAAACCACCAATACAATAACAGCGGCCGCAAGTTGAGGCCAAAGAATCTTTATGGTTGATCGTTGAGGCTGAGGGAGAGTTTTATAAATAGCTTGAAGGTCCTTTTTAATGGTATCTTCTGAAGGATAGGCAGTAGCTCTTTCGGAAACTTTATTATATACAGTTTCTACAATTGCTTTTTCTTCTTCTGAACAGTTTCCAGTATAGTATCTGTTAAGTAACTCTTTTATTTCTTCTTTCTCCATAGTATCAAGGAAATTGCAAATGTCCTTATAACTATAAAGTACTTTTAGGTATACCTTGGGGGTAGATAAATAAAAAAATTATAATCGAATTACGATCGCAGCAAACAACTTAGTAGAATAAACAAGAGAAGCAGAGTTTCAAGCTTGGTTCTAAGAACTCTCAGTGCATTATTAACCTGGGTTTTTACAGTACTTTCAGATAAATTAAGTTCTATTGCAATTTCTCTATGGCTAAGAAATGATTTCCGGCTTAAATTAAATATAAGACGCATTTTTGCTGGTAATTCATCGATCTCCTTCTCAATAATCTCAACAAGTTGTTTTTCTCTGATTAAATGATCTGTATTTACGAAGCCCTCCTCGATTGAAGTTTGCAAATACATGAAATACTCCGATTTTATTTGTCTATGAGAAATGATTTTAATTACCTGATTTCGAACAGCTATATGTAAGTATCCGGCAAGACTAGATCGTAATATAAGATCGGAACGCCTATTCCAAAAAGAAGTAAAAATTTCTTGAACAATATCTGTAACTTCATCTCTATTGTTTAAGTGCTTATAAGCATGTTTATATAACGCACTGGAATATCTTACATAAATTTCTGTAAAGGCAGCATGATCATTTTTCCTTAGAAGATGAACCAATTGAGTATCGGTGTATAATTTATAGGATGCCATATAACCAGATTCTATTATTACCTTAATCCTACAATGTAATAATATTTACTGCTATAATTATAAATTATATATGCAATATTAACAATAATGTTAATAAGTTATATAAACTAAGTCATTCAAGCTCTCTACTATGAACTAATTATACGATATCAAAACAATTATAATTTACTCCACTGATGTCCAAAGTAAGCTTTGTCTATGCGGTCAACTTTCTTTGAATCGCCTTTTTCTTTGGCTTGGTGCCGCAGGTCAAAATAAATATAAAGTTGTAACCAGTAACCATAATCATATTTTTGACGGATTGATTTTGGGCTCATCATCAAAGCATACCATGATAAATTCAAACCTTCTTTTTTAGCTACGTTTACAGCTTCTTCTGCATTATGCCACATATCTTCAGCTACTTTTGTATGCAACTTTACAAGATCATCGTAAGTAGCTTCACTAGTTTTTATGACTTGTCCTTCATCTGATAAGCCTAGTTTCTTTAATGAAACCGTATGTTCAAACAGGGTATCTCCGTCTAAATCATAGGAAATTTCGTCGATAAAACCATTTTGATCGGTATCGGTGTATTTAACTGTCGCAAATTCAACGTTTTCAGTATGCAATCTTCCCGGACCATAACCATCATAAATACCACCCATCCCCTGAAAATATTTAGAATTTTGATCAATACGCCAAGCACCCCACTCAGCCCCATATAAGTGCATTCTGCCGTCAAACCCTCCAATATACAAGTCGCCGTTACCAGAATTATCCATATCCCATTCGCCCCTGTCGCCAGCAGCATCAGCCTGCCTGTTATTATCAAGACCACCATTCAATGCACCTACCTTAAAAATATCTTTAGGTTCATATAACTCCACACGCTCCCATCGGTTACAATCATCATCTTCATCAAATGTAAAATAAACTTGATCCCATTCACCTCGCTTAAAAATCAAATCCCATGCGGCATCATGATCTGGATATACCAATTGATTTAATTGCCTCCAACGTGGATCCAAGAAAAGAGAATCAGCCGCTGGCAAACCCCGCATATTTTTAAAACGGTGCACCTGATCTCTATAATCAAAACCCTTCTTACCTCTAAAGTTAACCGTCATATCCAAATCAAATTCATTTCCCGGGTTATTGTCATTATCTAAATCAAAACTTAAAGAAACCCAATCAATTTTCCCTGTTAAATTATATAACGGTCCGGATTCCTTATCTGTTTCTCTTGTTGGCGGATCAATCAAACGGATAGCCATCTCAGTTAAACCATCGCCATCCGGATCATAAAACAAGAATGGGTTTTCCCAATTAAGCTGTGGATCATTCATTTTATCAGGTGTAGTATGGGCTTTTAAAAACATACTTTTACCATGATAATCTTCAAAAAAATCTGAGGTGCCATTATGCACCCATGCCCTCAATGAAAAGTTATTAAAATCGATATAATTAAAAACCTGATCCTTGTCAGTATCCAACACCCACATATAATGCCCGCCATCCGCTTTGTTTTTCTGATCTTCAGAAGGATTATCTACCACTACCTGCATATCAGCAACTCCATCCCCGTCCGTATCATTCCAGTCGATATTAAGATCTGAATAACTACCATATTTCCCATCTTTATTTCTATCAATCATCAGGCAGTCACTATCCGTATCGCCTTCCGTATCGCCATATTTCATATCGTCGTCATCATCAACCCACATTACAGGAAATGATCCAGAAAATGTCTTGAGCAGATCAGGATCGCCGTCTTTATCAAGATCAACATATTCAATTTTCGTTCCCGGAGGAGCTGGAGGTAATCGGAAAGGCAATAGCTTGGTGTTGCTATTCCAATATGCCGCTTTTTTCAGCTCTTTAACAGGCGCTTTTTGTGCCCAAGTGTTTTGAATAAAGAAAGCTAAGAATACGATAAAACAAAGTTGCTTTTTATACATTGGATATATTTTTATTAAAAATATTATTTATAAAGAATTGGTTTCATCAATGGCTTATCCATTACTTCTGGCAAGATAAAAACATTTCCCGCTTTATCCGAAAAATATAAATGAGATTTTGATGGCTGACGACCATGCCCATCTGCCCAAAAAGCATAGAAACCAGGATGTGCATTAACAGCTCTTCGGGCATAAGTATGGTTAAATTCACTATTGCTTGTAAGCTGTTTGTCCATTTTCCACGTCTTTCCCTTATTCTTCGATATCCATAAAGCCATTTCTCCTCCTGTGTTATATTCCTGCGGACCCATTTCAGTTGGTGCTATAACTTTCCACAAATTGCTCTTTTCTATATAAATAGATCCCATATCATAATTATTTCCAGAGGTGGTAAACGGTTGTATATCCCATTTTTTACCTGTCCAATACGCTGTATGCCATTCCCTTGGTCCATCTTCCGGTCCGGGCAAGGGTCCCTTACTGGTTATATATAATATTACAGGATTTCCCTTCTTGTCAAAATTCACATCGCATATGTATACATTCCGTTCTTCTGCGTCGTAATTATGTACTAAAGCGTTGTTGGCCACTTCGGTAAGCGGTAATTCAATAGGACGACCGTCAGCCGTTTGCCATGATTTTCCAAAGTCCTTTGTCTGTAGGTAGTATAAATTAGTTCTGAAGTCTAATCCTCCACGAACTTTTCTGGAAGGGTGATAATTAAAAGAAGTACCTATTGTTTCTCCCTGGTTTCCGCTAGTTTGGTATTGCCCTTGATCCAGCAAAGAAAGGTCTTTCCATTCCGACCAATCTATACCATCCTTACTTGTCATCCATGCTATTACCCTTCCTCCCTTTTTTTCATAATGGGTAAACAGTCCTGTAAATCCACTTTTTTCTGAATAGTAAATCTGCAAATATGAAAAATTATCCATAGGAACCTTTTTTCCATTAACAATTTTTGTGGCATCAATTCGTTCAAATTCAGCTATATCATAAGGCAACTTACTACGATGAATAAATGAAGGCCTTCCGGTTCCATGAGACGTTGAAAATATCCAAATATAACCGGCTTTATCAATTTGCATTACAGGATTATCATGGGCATCATTTGTTGCTTTATCAAGCACAATAGTAGGTCTGGGAACATCTCCTGTTTCGTGATCAAAATAAGATACCATATGATAGAGTGTCTTTCCTTCATCATCTGTACCTCCATAACAAAAGAAAGTTTTATTTACATCTTTAGCATATACAGAGAAAGGATAATGGTTGGCTGGATAGGTTCCCAATCCCCCACTATATTTGTATCGATATTGGTCTCCTACAGGGCCGGCTTGTCCGGCACCACCGATATTATACCAGATACCGCGATAGCCCTTATCTGGTTTATTGATAAATATCGCATCCCCATAAATATCTTTCGTCGATTGAGAAAACGAAATAATGGGAAAAAGAACAAGTAGAAGAATACAGCCGACTCTTATCAGCGTTTTAATAAATTTCATGTAAATCTTATCCATAGTAATGGTACTTTTTTTAAATATAAACGGTAAACTTAAAATTTATTCTTCTATAGTAATTTTCCAAACTAAGTTGGCAACACACTAAATACCATGTATAATTTGTAACTTTTAGTTGTTTAATATACCAACGGCATGGTTTATGTATAGTAATATTAAAATTACACATTTAATTAAAGAACTATGAAAAATCTATTTTTATTTTCAATTGCGCTACTATTTGCGAGTACGGCAGCATTCGCTCAAATAGAAACAACTACACCTCAAATGAGTTCCGATGTTGGAACAGCACCCATTCAAAAAGGCAACTGGATGGTAGGAGGAGGAATAGGATCCTTGGGATATGACTTTGATTCCAAAGTTTTCAATATTGCCCTGGAACCAAGTGCTGGCTACTTTGTTAGTGATGGTATTGCTATAGGTTTAAAACTGATTGCCAATTATCAAACAATTGAAGATGGCGATAATCCATTTAGTTACGGATTGTTACCTTTTGCACGTTATTATTTTCCAGAAGGAGCCTCAGCAACTAATAGATTTTTTGCTGAAGCAAAAGCAGGGATTGCCGGAAGCAGAGGTGGCGATGATGTAAACTTTGGTTTTGGAGCTGGTTTAGGATATTCTCATTTTATTACGAGAACTGTTGCATTAGAAGCCCTAGCAGGTTATAATGATTTAGCTGGAGCATCTGCATCAGGTACTCAAGGCGGTCTGGGTTTAATGGTTGGTTTCCAAATTTATCTTCCTGGAAGACGCTAATAAAATTATACTTCACTATAAAAAGGAGAATATCTATGCGGATATTCTCCTTTTTTCTTATACCTAGGCCTTATACCACATTCCTAAAATTGCAGTTGGATTTATCTCTTTTGAATTTAAGTATCCGTAACTTATTGAGGATGCAAAAAAGCGTAATCCAAAGCAAACGATAATCAATCCGTCCTTAATTTCCCTCTCTTCACTTGATAGTTCAATTTCATAGACTTGTTCAGGGAATCCCCTTGATGTATAAATTCGCCCGGAATTTATAACATGACTGATCTCCGCTAATTTCAAATAAAAATCATAATGGATTACAGTAAAGGAATACTCCGTGCATACAACATCCTTCATGAGCAACGCATGCTCAATTTTTGTATGCGCCGGAAAGAAAAGTCTTAATTTTCCATTGGCTAAAGTCGAATCTGGAAGTTCAAACAATACATCTTCCAGGAGAACGCCCTTATTGATTGCCAAACACGTAGCCTCTTCAATCTTTTTCCAATCTGCACGGTTTGAATTCGTATTACTCTGCTTTTGGAAAAAATTACGCTTTAGCAAAGCCATTATTTCCCAGCTGAAACTATAGTCAAAATTCCTTAAAGCGAAATCCTTGATCAACCGATAGATGCTCGCGTTCATTTTTGAACATTCTCCAAACAAATTATTTTCTGTCAGTGTTTGCCCTCTAGGCTTGAGGGAACGGGGATAAGATTGAACAATCTCCTGTCCTCTAAACACCCTATGAATGGTGTTGCCAATTCGCCCATGAAGTTTTCCATTTTTTACTTTTGCCATATCTTCAGATTTTAATTAAACAATGTTCGAATATTACAGCATTTTATTTTCTAAGCAAAAAATGACTGAACATGACTGATAAAAGCGGAAAGTGACTGAATGCATGCTAAGTTTAGGTTCCCGGAGATATCTCTTAGTATCATAAGCGAGTAAGTAAGGAGTTTTTACCTGATACTCCCAACTTAGTCCCTAAAGAGTCTAAGAGAATTCCCTCGGAATTGAAATTAAATTTGAACGGAGATAAACCAATTCCATGTTAATTAAGCGTAGGTATCCCATTCACCATATGATGAACAATGAGTTTAGAATATCTGCTATTATCATCATTCAAATCCTTTCATTAACACTCAAATCTTCTCGTTAACGCTTAATTCCTTTCGTTAGCGCTTAATTTCTTTTATTACTACTCAATTCGTTTTATTACCACTCAATTTATTCCATAATTTTTAAATTGAATAAGCAAAGAATATTTTTGTGAGGATGCAAAAGCATTGTATTTGATGTTAAACCTTTAAATTATTTCAATATGGGAATTTATGTGAATGGTCTTTTAGGTGCATTTTCTGGCAAGGTTGGGAATGTTGTTGGATCAAACTGGCGATCTATTGATTACATGCGCTCTCGACCTAAACCTTCGAAGAACCGGCTTATTAGCAATAAACAAAAACAAATCCAGCTTAAGTTTAGCAATGCTTATCATTTCCTCAACCCACTTCGAGAATTTTTGGCGTTAAGCTATCCAATTAAAAAAGGCAGTAAAAAATCCGCTTTCAATATGGCAATGGCCAACGTCATTTCTTCAATAGAAGGATCTCATCTTGATTTCAGGTTCAATTATCAAAACATTCAGCTTTCCAAAGGAAACCTAAGTCCTGTACAAGGCGTATTTTCCTTAGATGAAAACGATATATTAAACCTTAATTGGAAATCAAAAATATCCATTGGAACTGCTGAAGACACTGATATCGTTTATATTATCCTATATGAAGAGCAAACAAAAGAATTCTATATCATTCAGGGCTCAGAACGCGGTAATGGCAGATGTGAAATCGATCTTGAAAAGATTGGGAAGGGCATCTTTCAGATCTGGACTTCCGTATCTACATACGATAGTGCCAGATTTTCAAACAGCTCATATCATGGAATGTTGAAATATGATAAGAAATAGCGTAAACTGATTTATTAACCTAAGAGTTGAATATGGAACGAAAGCTACTTGATTTGGATTTGGCAAAAATGCTCTTAACTTTAAAAGAAAACCTTAAAGCTTATAAGCATTGCGCGGAAACCGTAGAAGAATTAAAAAAAGTTATTACTGAATTGAAGAATCCTTCTTTTGGTAAGCTTCTGCATATACAAGATATCGCTGATTTACTGAATGTTACCCATAACACCATTTACAGATATATTAAAAGTGGTGAATTGGCATCCATTAAAATCGGCAACAGGCATGTCTTTTATGAGAAAGACCTGAAAGATTTTCTTGACAAAAATCATTCTCACCTCACATGCTGTACATGTGAGGTATTGAAACAAAAAAAATATTTTTAAATTAACTTCTGATAGGTTTTCCACCACAAATCAGGCAACTCACCCTCAATGGCTGTTTGGTAATCTTCATAACGACAGGGTATCATATGATAACGTTCGTTCACAGATTTTGTATTTGGGTATGGCACTTGCATCCACCAACGATCGGATTTCTTGCTTTTAACGAACACCACTTCATGTTCATCTGCAACCAAGGCTGTGCGATAAATAATATATGCTGATTTAGGTTGTAAAGGAAAATCTTTCTTACGTCCGTAAAATCCGTCGATAAAATACCAAACCATTTGCGAAAGCAAAATAGCGGTTTGGCCGTTTTTATCTAAACCCGGATTAAATTCATAAAAGCCCATGGATGTTAGTTTATCACTCATTCCGGCATAACGACAAATCTGGCAGGCTTCTTCGCCATAAAACCCATTGGGACCAGCGTTGCCATTGGCAAAGGCGTCTGAAGAACGGATAGCACCCATATCAAAACTGATCATATCTGCATTGCGCAGTACCGGTTCGGCTTGATCTATCTTCCCAGAAAAACTTCCTAAGCGGTAAACATCAAAGAGCAGTTTATCAAATACGCGCAAGCTTTCACGATTCACAAAATAAGATTGATAGCCCAAGTTACTGAAGTTAAACAGGTAATTGGGTTCATGGAGCATGATTTTATTCAAATAGGATCTGGAGGAAGTATCGCTTATTTCAATTGCATCTTCCTGCAAATCAAAAGCGGAATCTATTATCACTAAATCCACACGCTGCTCTAAATTTTCATAAGCTAAATATTGTGCATATGTTAAATCTTGTCCACCACCAATAATAATGGGCATAATGCCTTTTTTTACTAACTCGGAAACAACGGTTTTAACAGCTGCATAAGTATCGGAAACGGAATAGCCTTGCTGTATATTACCTAAATCGGCAATCCTAGCGGTATAATCGCCTTGATGCAATTGATAAAATTTTTCACGAAAAGCATTGGCTGCAAAAGCACAACCTTTGTTATTAACGGCCTTCCGATCGTCTAATACGCCAAAAATAGCAACATCTATTTCATCCAGATCCGGGAATTCTTGCTCGTAAACCGTCATAACTGTTCCTAACTGGCTGTTAAGAAAGTTAGCTTCCTTAACTATTTCCTGTATATTGATTGGGGTTAAAAAATCGATTAACGACATAGATTTACTTAAAAAATATGATATGGTAAAACAGATAATTCCTGCAAATATCCATTTAATAGCTTACTTTTGAAAGCGAATAATACATTGAATTAATTTCCAAATATATTAATGTGATATTAGTAACGGGCGGAACTGGTTTTATAGGATCTCTTGTAATTAAAGATTTGCTGGAACAGGGAAAATCTGTTTTAGCAATAAAACGCAAAGATTCTATTATTCCACAAAAACTTCAGTATAAATCTAATTTATTTTGGTTTGATGCCGATATAACAGATTATTTTTCATTGGATGACGTCTTTACAAATGTTAGCCAGGTTTATCATTGCGCGGGAATGGTTTCATTTAACCCAACCGATCGCAAAGAATTAATGAAGGTTAATTTTGAAGGCACTGCCCACATTGTCAATCTTTGTTTGGAAAAAAAAGCAAGATTACTCTTTGTAAGTTCAGTTGCAGCTTTGGGTGATGGAAAGGAAAGCAAATACATTACAGAGAAAACAAAATGGGAATGGCATCCCAAACAAAGTGTATATAGCATTTCAAAATTTGAAGCTGAACGCGAAGTTTGGAGAGGAATTGCAGAGGGTTTGGACGCTGTAATTGTGAATCCAACGGTTGTGATTGGTGCGGAAGATCATGCAAATGCTAGTCTGATTTTCTCACTTTTGGAAACTGGCTTAAAATATTATCCAACAGGAAGTACCGGTTTTGTAGATGTTGAAGACTTGGTGGCCATTATGATCCGTTTAATGGAATCTAAAGAAATAACAGGAACAAGTTTCTTAATTAATAATGTGAACTTAAGCTATCAAGAGTTATTTTATAAATATTCAATTTTAGCAAATAAAACCCCACCTACTATTCCTACAAACCGCTATTTATTAGCTTTTGCATGGCGAGCACAGAAACTACTTTCATTTTTAAAAATCATGAAACCCAAGCTCACAAAAGAAATAGCACGAGCTTCAGTTAAAAAAAATGTGTACAGCAATGAAAAAATTTCAAATACATTGAATTATATTTTTAAACCAATTGATCATAGTTTAGAAGAGATCAGTCGGTAAAGCACCGAGTAAGTCCCGTAGGAAACTTAAAAACTCATTTATCCAAAAGAGAATAAACATTCATAAATATACATGTTAATGAAAACAAATTACATTATTGATTTTGATAGCACTTTTACACAAGTAGAAGCGCTTGATGAATTAGCAAAAATTTCTTTAAAAAATAATCCGGACCGCCAAAAGTTCCTAAATGATATTGCATCCTTAACAAATTTGGCAATGGATGGAAAGCTTTCTTTTCGGGAAAGCCTAGTCCGTCGTGTTCAATTGCTTCATGCAAATCGTGATCACTTAGATATTCTAATTAAAAAATTAAAGAAAAAGGTGTCGGCATCTTTTTCCCGCAATAAGGACTTTTTCAAAGAAAATTCAAAGGATGTATTTATAGTTTCAGGTGGATTTAAAGAATTTATTTGTCCGGTAGTTGCCAATTATCATATTTCTCCGGAAAATGTTTATGCAAATACATTCCTTTTCGATGTTGAAGGCAATATTGTAGGTTTTGACGAGGGAAACCCTTTATCGGAAGAAGGTGGAAAGGTAAAATTATTAAAACAGCTTAATCTGGAAGGAACAATTTACGGCATTGGGGATGGTTATTCCGACTTTCAATTAAAAGAATCGGGAATGATTGAGAAGTTCTATGCTTTTACCGAAAACATTCAGCGGGAATCTGTTTCTTCTAAAGCAGATCATATTGCTCCAACCTTTGATGAATTTCTTTATATCAATCAACTTCCAAGAGCGATTTCCTATCCGAAAAACCGGATAAAATGCTTTGTTGTGGGCAATGTGCCTAATCATGCTTCAAAATTTCTTGAAAAGGACGGATTCCAAACCATTGCATTGGATTCAATTGAAGGTAAAGATTTGAGTGACGCGGGCATGATAATATTTGAAAATGGGATAGAATTTACAAACGAACAGATAAAAGAAGCTTCCCGATTAAAAACTATAGGTTATTTGGGTAATAGCAAGCATAAAATTGACAAGGATTTTTGCCTTAAACAGGGCATAGTGCTATTTGATGATAAAAAGAACAAATGGCGGAATGCAGATTTCATTCCTAAAAGAATGGCCGACTTCATTAACAATGGAGACACAAAAATGAGCAGGAATTTTCCCAATCTTAAAGTTCCATTAATGGATAATGCGCATCGACTAATCCACATCCATGAAAATATACCGGGGATAATGGCACAGATTAATAGTACATTTAGGGATAATAATGTTAATATCGTTGCTCAATTCTTGATGACAAAGAATGGTATTGGTTATGTAATAACTGATATAAGTAGAAAATACGACAAAAAACTATTAACAGAATTAAAATCGGTTGCCCATACGGTTAAATTCAGGGTGCTTTATTAGTGCGGATATACCTTAATAATTAATAAAAAAACCTCCTGAAATATCTCCAGGAGGTTTTTTTATTAAACTAATTTAACCATAAATAATTAATGCACTACTACTTTAAAATCTCAGCTAATTTAGCATGCAACTCTTCACCACGTAAGTTTTTACCAATGATTTTACCTGTTGGGTCAAGCAAGTAATTTTGTGGAATGGAACGCACTCCGTATAATTCAGCAGCGGCATTTTCCCAAAACTTTAAATCGGATACCTGAGACCAGCTTAATTGATCGTCTTTAATTGCTTTTAACCAGGCATCTCTTCCTGTTTCACGGTCTAATGACACACCAAGAACAGTGAAATCTTTCTCTTTAAATTTATTGTAGGCTGCCACTAAATTTGGATTCTCTTGACGGCATGGTCCGCACCAGCTTGCCCAAAAATCAATTAATACATATTTCCCTTTAAAAGATGAAAGTGAAATAGGTTTTCCATCAGGATCATTTTGTGTAAAATCAGGTGCCATAGATCCAATTGCTAAACGCTTTGCGATTTCTATTTGGGAACGCAAGGCTTTTGCAGATGCACTCTCTTGAATCTCAGGAGACAAAGAATTTAATAAAGGCTCTATTGTAGAAGCGTCTAGTGTTGGTCCAGCATACTCCAACAATAAATTTAAGCTAATAAGGGACTGTGGATTGGCTTTTATAAAAGCCAGATAAACTTCATTCTTTTCATTTTGGATGGCTTCATATTGACTTTCCATACGCTCCGCAAAATCTGGAGCATTTCGTTCGTCTTCAGTAGATGCTCTATATCGCTGCATAAAGGAACTTTCCTTCGCCGTTACAGCAGATAAATTTTTATTTAATTTATATTGGTCAGCATTTAAAGGAGTTCCGCCTAGGATTGCATTTGACACTGAATCAGCACCTTTTATACTAATTTGACCGCTTTCTAAAAAGAGATTCGTAAGATCTGGATTGCTCATTTGGGAAATACCAACACCAGTATGATCAATAGCCAGCATGGCTTGAGAAGGTTCACTCACAACACCAGTAAAGGTAAACTTACCTTGATTAATTTCTACTGAATCAATATTTCTTTGTCCATCATCGCTATAAACCAAATAGGCTTTAGCGCTTGATACGTTTCCGATTTCACCATTTATAGTAAATTTTTGCTGTGCAAATGCCACAAAGGGCAAAACAGCCAGAGTACTTAATACTATTTTTTTAATCATTATATGTTGTTTTCTTATGAAAATACCGTACAATTTAAATACATACGACAACAAAATTAATAATTTACCAAGGGTATTAGGTCATTTGAGATTAATATTAGCATACAAACTCTTTTTTTTCTTAAATTGCGCCTGTAGACTTTAAATAAAATTATCGTGGAAAAAGTTCATTCTATAGAAGTAGAGCAAACAAAAGCATCTCGTTTAGCCCAGGTAGATTTTGACAATCTAAAATTCGGACAAATAATGTCTGACCACATGTTAGTGGCAGAATACAATAACGGTGCATGGCAAAGTGTGAAAATCGTGCCTTATGGTGATATTGTTATGAGCCCATCTAGTTCTTCACTCCATTATGGACAGGCAATTTTTGAAGGAATTAAAGCTTATAAATTCGATAATGGACAGGTTAGCATTTTCCGTCCAAATCAAAACTTTGAACGCTTCAACAAATCTGCGGCACGTTTAGAAATGCCGACTGTACCGGAAGAGATATTTATTGACGGACTGCAAAAACTCATTGACTTAGATAGGGATTGGGTACCTTCAACGAAAGGAGCCTCTATGTATATACGCCCTTTTATGTTTGCAACTGAAGCGGCCTTAGGTGTTCATCCTTCTGCCAACTATAAATTTATGATTATAACCGGCCCCGTTGGTTCCTATTATAATAAGCCCTTGCGTTTAAAAGTAGAAACGCATTTTACACGTGCAGCTGAAGGAGGAGTAGGTTTCTCAAAAAATGCAGGCAACTATGCGCTTTCTCTTCATCCCACAAGATTGGCTCAGGAAGAAGGATTTGACCAATTGATGTGGACTGATGCAAAGGAGCATCTTTATGTGGAAGAAGCAGGTACTGCCAATCTAATGTTTAGAATTGGAGATACGTTAATTACTCCTGATGCGGAAACCATTTTGCGAGGCATTACACGTTTAAGTATACTGGATGTTGCAAAAAAATGGGGAATGAAAACTGAATCCCGCAAAGTATCTGTTCAAGAATTAATTAATGGCATTGAGCAGGGAACTGTTACAGAAGCCTTTGCAGCGGGTACCGCAGCTACATTAACGCCAATAGCTGAAATTGGCTATCAAGGAAAAGTATATACATTAAGCGACCCTTCTACTCGTGAGTTCTCAACCAAAGTTATCGACTACTTAAATGACTTACGATATGGAAGGATTGAAGATGAATTTGGATGGAATTTAGTGATTGAATAGACCGTAAAATCTTTTTTATTTATTCCTTTTCCTTCTTTTCGAATACTCCTTTAAAAAAGCTGCCTACTTTTTTGGCGGCTTTTTTCGTGTCTTTAACGGCTTGTTTAGTATTTGAAGCCCTATTCTTTAACTTGGCCTCCCGTTCTTCACTGACACCGGCACTTGTTTTGACTCCCTGAAAGATACTTTTCCACACAAACTTAAAGAATGAATAGGTCTTCGGACGCTTGTAATGAACATCCCCCTGAATAAATTCACCAAATTCAGTAGGATTGCTATTATTGATAATAAAATTATTAGCAATAGTTGATGCTAACTTGTTTTTAGATATTAGTCCTCCTTGCTTCAGCATCAACAATTTAACTTTTAAATCAGTATAGTGGAAATTCACATTTCCCCTAGCTTCATTTTGGTTGGCTTTGAAATTAAAAGCAAGACTTTTAATGTTAGCTGAAGTTATTTCTACCTGACCCAATGGCTTTAACACCGGATTCAACGCTCTTCCGTTCATTGCATTCAACCTACCTTGAAAATCAAAAGCGCCGGTAGGAGAAGTTAGATTGAATTGAAAATTAGCTTTCAATTGTGAAGCGTTCATAAGCTTAGTCGTTAGATAAGCACGCATAATAGGATCTTGACTGATTGCCAAAGAATCATTAGTAACGTTGAAAATACGGATTGTAGAGTTATTAAATGATATCTTCCCAACTTGTTGGGTTAATCTGCTCAATTCTTCGTAAGCAATGACTGTATTTAAAATATTGATCGTATCAAGGTTAAAATTCCATGCTAATTTTTGCAATTGCTGATGGGGATCCTTTCCTATTCTATTTGTTTTTATTCTTTTGTAGTTGGCGTTATTATAAATTTCGAGAGAGCCTTTTTTAATATTAACTTTAGAAGCATGAAAACGCTGAGTTTTTAATAATTGATGAATATCAATGTTTTGAATAGACAATGAATCAAAAACGATATCAAAACGATCTGTAGGTTTTTCGCTTATTTTATAAAATTCGGTTTTACTATGACGTGGTTTCAGTTCTACACGGTTCATCTTCAGCCGTTTTTTGGATGTAGAGAAATCGATTCCTTTAAAATTAATGTAGTACATGCTGTCTCGGGTGGCGATTTGATAGCTATCCATTTTAAAATCAAGACCTGATGAATAATAAACACGTGAAGTGTCTTTTTGGGATATGGAGTCAATTAAGAAATCATGTACAGCGATATTAATATTTTTTAATTTCGTTTCTTTTTGTTCTTTCAGCGAATTATTTCGATAGGTAAAATTTAGATTTTTTACATTTAAATCTTTAATCTGTAATTCTTTTAAAAACTTTGAAATTTGCTGATATGGGGTTTTCTTTTCCTTTGTCTGCAGAGAATCCTTCTCAAGAGAATTTTCATTAATAATTAAGACTGTAGGATCTTCTATCAAAATTTCATTAATGTTTAATTTCTGCGTTTGATACAATAGCTTAGGATGAAAATTTTTAAGCTTAACAGACTTTATCTGAATAGAGTATTGGTTATCAGGAGCTTTATTAGCCGTCTTAAAACGTTCATAAACTTCCTTATTAGGCGTTAAGGAAACATTTGTTAAATAGGCATTTCCACTATACCAACTAAAATCGAATTCATCATAAGTTAAACTGTAGAGACTATCTGAAGATGAGCTAACAATAATCTGCAAGCGATCATTCAAAATAGGTTTCCAATGTTTACTTAAATACCAGGAACCAATACCCAAAGCCAGTATTATAATGATAAATAAAGCAATGGCAATCTTCCAAATTTTCTTCATATAGCTATTTAGATTCAGGTAGCCCTAAGTTAACTTTTAATCCAACAAAAATACTCTTCCACATTAAATTAAAAAAAGAACGATCTTGATCATGAAGGTGACTTATATTGGCAACAATTGGCGCTTCGCCCTCTTTCCGCGGATTACTATTCTTGACTATAAATGTATTCGCTAAAAATGAAAGTAAACCTTTCTTCTTTAGCACCTTACCATCTTTTTTTAATATATTCACTTTTAAATTGTCATATAACATTTGAACTTGAGCCGTTGAGCCAAAACGATTTGCATTAACTGAAAAAGTAATCTTGTTAATGTCGCCATCTTCAATCCTGGCCATTGCCAAGGGCTCTAATAATTGGTTGTAAAATTTACCTTCTCCTCGCCCTAGCGATCCTTTATAATTAAACTCACCATCTTTATCTGCAACATTCAAATTTATATCGACAAGCAACTTAGTCTTTCCCAAGAAATTGGTTTGGAAATTGGAACGAATCCAAGGATCTTTTTCCCAGTTTAACGTATCATTGCTGATATTATGGAGTGCTCCATACAGGTTGGTAAAAAAGACAGTTCCTGATTTATCCGACTTGGGATTAAGTTCTTTATAATAGACAGCAAAGTTTTTTACAAACATGGTATCAACCAAAAGAGGCAAACCTAATTTCTTTATAGCAATGTGAGGAAAATTTGTAGTCTTGTCAACCTTTTTGCCTTGTAGGTTTTTATTATTAAAGATTCGGAGCTCTGCATTTTCAAGATTTAAACTTGCTAAACGCAGATGGCCTTCTTGTTCCAATCGCTTAAAATCAATTGCTTTTGCAACAATTTTCTGAAAAACGAAGTGATAGCGATCGCCTGGTTCTTTCATACGCCGGGTAAATTCTAATTCTGGATATTGAGGAATAACTTTAAAATCAGCGATATTTAATGATTTATTTTTTATAGAAGCTTTCACTTCTGCAATCGTGAACTTATACATCCCATCAGCAGAAGCAAAATTCACATTCTTACTATCCACTCTAATATCTTTACAAAACCAAAAGACTGTAGAGTCCTGACTACTTAGGGAATCGATAAGTATAGATTCTAAAGTAAAACTTAAACCACTCCATTTTCCGCCTCGCTTAGTAGTATCACCCTTTTCCTGATGGACATATGACAACTCATTTACTCGTAGTAAATTCAACTTGGCATCTTTTAAAAATTCAGGCATTTGTTGATACAAAGATTTTTCTGCATTTGAATCTACTTTAACGGTATCCTGCATTTGCATAACAACAAGATCTGGTTTATTGAGCGTTATTGTAGATAGTTGAATATCCTTGCTAAAAATCAGTTTTATAAACTTTATCCCCGAAACATCCAAAGAGGCAGAATGCATGTTAAAGAGATTGGCGGCACTACCGGGATTCTCATTTTTAAAATAAGCACTTGTATCAGGAATAAGCTGCACGTTCTTTATTTTGATGGAGCCTGTTAGTAAACTAACATCCATTTTATCGAAATCCAATTGATATATGCCTTTTGTTTCTTTATGAACTAGCGTTTTCAATTGCTCAGGAAGTTTATTTTGAAGAATAAAACCACCGATTATTAACAGCAAAAAAATGAATCCTAAAACAGCAACAATCCAAATTAGTATTTTTCTCCAATTAGTTGATTTTTCTGGGGCACTGATTTTTGAACTCATATATTTTGATAAGGGTACCGTTTAGTTATTAATGAAACAGAAAACTAACCAAATAGTTCATTATCAAAAAATAGCTCCTAAAATTTTAACATACATTAACATGACAAACTGTCATCGTATCATTTTTTTTGTATCTTTGCCATTTGAATGAAAATTGCAATGTTAGAATCACGTATTTCCCCAAAAGAACACGATGAAGCGCGGCAGGGTGAAGCGCTTTTATTGGATAATAAACCAACAGGCTTATTAAACAGAAAGCTTTATATTGAAAGCTATGGCTGCCAAATGAATTTTGCAGATAGCGAGATTGTTGCTTCTATATTATTGGATAATGGGTTTGAAACTACGGGCACATTTACTGATGCAGATGTAATTTTCATTAACACCTGCTCTATCCGTGAGAATGCAGAACAACGGGTTCGTAAGCGTTTAACTGATTTTAAAGCGGCAAAGAGCCAAAAACCAGAAATGATTATTGGGGTGCTTGGTTGTATGGCTGAGCGGTTAAAATCAAAATTTTTGGAAGAAGAAAAATTAGTTGATTTGGTAGTTGGGCCTGATGCTTACCGTGATCTGCCTAACTTGATAGAACAGGTTGAAGACGGTTCACGCGCTGTAAATGTCCTTCTTTCACGTGAAGAAACCTATGCCGATATTAGTCCCGTACGCCTAAATTCAAATGGCATCACCGCGTTTATTTCTATTATGCGAGGATGCGATAATATGTGTTCTTTCTGTGTGGTTCCTTTTACAAGAGGACGCGAACGAAGCAGAAGCCCAGAATCTATAGTAAAAGAAGCAAAGGATTTATTTGAAGCTGGCTATAGAGAAGTAACTTTACTGGGTCAAAATGTAGATTCTTATAAATATAAAGCGGAGAATCCTGAACATGGTATAGCTGTAAGTTTTGCAAATTTGCTCGCCATGGTAGCAGATATAGATCCTCAGTTACGTGTTCGTTTTTCAACTTCACACCCAAAAGATCTTACAGACGATGTTCTTTATATAATTGAAAAATATTCGAATGTTTGTAATCATATTCATTTACCGATTCAATCAGGAAATTCTCGTATTTTAGAATTGATGAACCGAACTTATACAAGGGAATGGTATATTGATCGCATTAATGCTATTCGTAGAATCATACCCAATTGTGGTATATCAACCGATATAATTTCGGGTTTCTGCAGTGAAACTGATGAAGAACATCAGGAAACACTATCCATAATGGATTTAGTTCAATATGATTTTGCATATATGTTTACCTATTCTGAAAGACCCGGAACACTGGCAGCAAAACGGTATGCAGATGATGTACCTGAAGAGATAAAAAAACGCAGGCTGACTGAAATTGTAAGTAAGCAACGCGGACATAGTTTGCTCAGTTTGCAAAATCAGATAGGAAAAATTCATCGTGTATTAATTGAAGGTTTTTCTAAACGATCTGATCAAGACTTCTGCGGCAGGAACGATCAAAACTCAATGGTTGTTTTCCCTGTTGTAGGCTCTTATAAAATTGGTGACTATGTAAATGTAATTGGTGAGACTTGTACATCAGCTACATTAATTGGTAAAATTATTTGAATTTTAAAAAATGGATATACAAGATATTAAAAATAGATTTGGGATCATTGGGAATTCTCCCTTGTTGAACAGAGCTATTAATGTAGCCCGGCAAGTTGCACCCACTGATATTTCCGTATTAATTACTGGTGAAAGCGGTAGCGGTAAAGAGGTGTTTTCTCATATTATCCATCAATTAAGTGCACGAAAACATGGTCCTTTTATTGCCGTTAACTGTGGGGCTATCCCTGAAGGCACCATTGACTCTGAGCTTTTCGGCCATGAGAAAGGATCTTTTACAGGGGCACATGAAGCACGAAAAGGCTATTTTGAAGTAGTTAATGGAGGTACTATTTTTTTAGATGAGGTAGCAGAATTACCAGTTGGTACTCAAGCACGTTTATTACGCGTATTAGAAACGGGTGAATACATTCGCGTGGGTTCTTCAAAAGTGCAAAAAACGGATGTGCGTGTAATTGCAGCAACCAATGTAGATGTATACAATGCTGTAGAAAATGGCAAATTTAGAGAGGATTTATATTACCGGTTAAACACTGTGCCTTTGCGCATTCCTTCTTTACAGGAAAGAAAAGAAGACATTAATTTGCTTTTCAGGAAATTCATTGCTGACTTTACAGATAAATACCGCAGCCCAAGTGTGCAGCTTACTGAAGATGCGCAAAAGCTTTTAGCAGACTATAATTGGCCGGGTAATGTAAGGCAGTTAAAAAATATCGCAGAACAAATTGCAGTTCTGGAAAAGGACCGTACAATTTCTGCACAAACTATAAAAAGCTATTTGCCTTCCGAAGGGAAAAGCAACTTGCCAATGCGTATTTCACAGGGGCATAAAGATGATTTTTCAGAAAGGGATCTATTATATAAGGTTCTTTTTGATATGAAAAAAGATATGGTAGAATTAAAAAAATTGGTTGTTGAAATTGTAAATAATGGGGCTAACCCTTCTACAATGGATGAGCATTCGCCTTATATCAATCAATTATATCGAGAAATTGACCAGCCGCACAGTGACTTCGCAAAGCCGCCTACATTAACGATTCATCATCCTACCCCAGCTGACGATAATGATATCAATATAACGGAGGATATAGAAGAAGTGGAAGAATCATTATCATTAGTGGATAAGGAATCTGACTTAATTAAAAAAGCACTTAAAAAGCATAAAGGAAAACGTAAATTAGCTGCTCAGGAATTAGGGATTTCGGAACGCACTTTATATAGAAAAATTAAAGACTTAAATTTAAATTAATGCTTCTTTTAAGTAAAAACAAACTAAAGTATGTTTTTCTATTCTTAATTGCAATTTGCAGTAACCTTTCTTGTGGATTATATAGCTTTACCGGAGCATCCATCCCAGTTGAAATGGAAACGGTGAGTGTTGATTTTTTTGAGAACAACGCTCCTCTTGTAGTTCCTTATCTAAGTCAGGATTTCACGGAAGCTTTAAAAAACAGGATTAGAAACCAAAGCCGTCTTAGCATGGTAAGAACAGACGCCGATGCAGCTTTTGAAGGTAGAATTACAGGTTATACGATTAACCCAACTGCAGTACAGGGAAATGACCGGGCAGGACTGAATCGATTAACGATTACAGTAAGCGTAAAGTATACCAACCAGTTAAATGAGAAACTAAATTTTGAGCAGTCATTTAGCCGTTTTAAAGACTTTTCTACCTCTGCCGGGCCCATACAAAGTCAGGAACAACAATTGATAAAAGACATTAATGATATGTTGACCGAAGATATTTTTAATCGGGCATTTGCAAACTGGTAATTTGAATAATAACGTGGAAATAAATAATAAACGAGATCAATTTCATCAATTTCTATCAGACCCGGACCAAGCTGATTTAGCTGAGGTGCAGGAGCTTTGTAAGAAATATCCTTATATGCAATCACTTTGGTTTCTTCAGGCGCGTTTAAGTGTTCTGCATAAAACGATGGATGCAAAAGATATCTATCAAAAAGCTATTTTATTTAGCGGTGACGTAGAGCAATTTCGTGAATTTGTATTCCGACCCAAACAACAGGTTGATGATCTTGAGTTTATAGAAACAAAAGAGTATAATGAGAAAGAAAATTCTGAGACTCTAGCTTCCAGCGACGATAATAAATTAGATGAAAATAATGTAACTCCGGCTCTTCAAAATACTGGTTTAGTTAAAAAGTTAATCAAAGAAAAAGAACAGGCAGCACCAAGTCGTTATATGGATGACTGGATGCCTTATTCTTATGTATGGTGGCTTCAAAAAACGCGTATGGAATATGCAGAAACCTATCAACCCTATGTTTCTTCGACTTCTGCCTCCCCGTCAATCAACCCGTTAGATCAACAAATCAGAGAACATATTTTTCACCTTCAAAATCCGTCAGAAAAATTAAGTGAACAATTTGACGGAAAGGCAAAACCTTTTCAGGTTCCACATAAAGAAAATCCGATCATAGAGAAATTTATTAAGGAAGAGCCCCAGATCAAACCTCCAACAGCCGATAAAATCAATTTAGAGAATAAGGCGCGCAAAAGCGCCGAAGATAACTCAGGCTTTGTGTCTGAAACTTTGGCAAAGATTTATACGGAACAAGGACTTTACCACAAAGCTTTAGACACTTATAAAAAATTAAGTTTGAAATATCCCGAAAAAAGTCTTTATTTTGCCGATCTAATTGAAGAACTGAATCAAAAATTAAATTAACGATACAAAAGAAATGTTTTACTTATTTGTCACTCTTATTATTATAGCTTCTGCTTTACTTGTATTTCTTGTTTTAATACAGAATCCAAAAGGCGGCGGATTAAATTCAAACTTTGCCGGATCAAACAACTTAATGGGTGTTAAGCGTACCGGCGATATCCTTGAAAAAGGCACTTGGGTTCTAGTGGTATCCATTATGGTTATCGCTTTATTAATTAATGCAACGTTACCATCTGGCAGCATTGCAGGTCCGGGCTCTGGCCTGGGGGATCAAATTAAACCGACTTCCGTACCGACAACTACAACACCAAATCTTCCTGCACCGGTAGGTCCACAAAGCGACACTACCAAGTAGTTTTAATAATATTGAAAAGGGATGAGCTAATTTCATCCCTTTTTTTATGCCAAGATAGCTGTCATATTTACATACGTGTGTCAGGTTTCAAAAAACCAATGATAGCTTTTACGAATAAAGGTGAAAAATTGGCAAGAAAGGCATAAAAACGGGGTTTGGCATAATTCCTGAACAGTAGCAAGAAAGTATTAAACATTAAATTATAATAAAATAATTATGGCATTAAACATTAAACCTATCGGAGACAGAGTGGTAGTAGAAGCCGCTCCTGCAGAAGAAAAAACCGCTTCAGGAATTTATATTCCAGATACCGCAAAAGAGAAACCTCAACGCGGTTCTGTAGTAGCAGTTGGCGATGGAAAAGTTGACGAACCATTAACTGTAAAAGTTGGTGATGAAGTACTTTATGGTAAATATGCAGGTACTGAAATTACTTATGAAGGAAAAGAATATTTGATTATGCGTGAATCAGATATTTATGCAATACTTTAATTGTTTAAATATTTAAAACACAAACACAATTTTAACCAACAAGTTTAAGCAAGCACGTTGATCATAAATCAAATCTAATTACTTAAACATTACAACTAAATATAAAATGGCAAAAGAAGTTAAATATAATATTGAAGCACGTGATGCTTTAAAAAGAGGTGTTGACACCTTAGCGAATGCAGTAAAAGTAACCTTAGGTCCGAAAGGACGTAATGTAATTATTGAGAAAAAGTTTGGTTCTCCTTCAATTACAAAAGATGGTGTTACTGTGGCTAAAGAAATCGATTTAAAAGACCCAATGGAAAACATGGGTGCGCAAATGGTAAAGGAAGTTGCATCGAAAACTGCTGACCAGGCAGGTGACGGTACCACAACTGCTACTGTTTTAGCTCAGGCAATCATTACTGCTGGTATTAAAAACGTAGCTGCTGGTGCAAACCCAATGGACTTGAAACGCGGTATTGATAAAGCGGTTACTTTAGTTGTTAACAGCTTGCAATCTCAGTCTCAAACTGTAGGTGAAGACAACCAAAAGATCAAACAAGTTGCATCTATCTCTGCAAATAACGACGAAGTTATTGGTTCTTTGATTGCAGAAGCAATGAACAAAGTTGGTAAAGATGGTGTTATTACTGTTGAAGAAGCTAAAGGAACTGAAACTGAAGTTAAAACTGTTGAAGGTATGCAATTTGATCGCGGTTATTTATCGCCTTACTTTGTTACCAATACAGATAAAATGGAAGTGGAACTAGAAAATCCATATATTCTGATTTATGATAAAAAAATCAGTAATATGAAAGAACTTCTTCCAATTTTAGAGAAACAAGTTCAAACTGGCAAACCTCTTTTGATTATTGCAGAAGATTTAGATGGAGAAGCATTGGCAACTTTAGTTGTTAATAAGATCCGTGGTTCATTGAAAGTTGCAGCTGTTAAAGCTCCAGGATTTGGTGATCGCAGAAAAGCTATGTTAGAAGATATCGCTATCTTAACTGGAGGTACTGTAATTTCTGAAGAAAGAGGCTTTAAATTAGAAAATGCTGAATTAGAATCTTTAGGACAGGCAGAAAAAGTACTTATCGACAAAGATAATACTACCATGATTAATGGTTCTGGCGACAGTGATGATATCAAAAGCCGCGTAAACCAAATTAAAGCACAAATTGAAAGTACTACTTCTGATTACGATCGTGAGAAACTTCAAGAACGCTTAGCTAAATTAGCTGGTGGTGTAGCTGTATTATATGTTGGTGCAGCAACTGAAGTTGAAATGAAAGAGAAAAAAGACCGCGTAGATGATGCTTTACATGCAACACGTGCTGCTGTTGAAGAAGGAATTGTTGCAGGTGGTGGTGTAGCCTTCATTCGTGCAATTGAAGCTTTGACTGATTTAAAAGGTGACAATGAAGATGAAACTACAGGTATCAATATCATTAAACGTGCTATTGAAGAGCCATTACGTCAAATCTGTAATAATGCAGGAATTGAAGGTTCAATTGTAGTACAAAAAGTAAAAGAAGGTTCTGATGACTACGGTTACAATGCTCGTACTGATGTATACGAAAATTTAATTGGAGCTGGAGTTATTGATCCAACTAAAGTATCTCGTATTGCCTTAGAAAATGCTGCTTCTATTGCTTCGATGTTATTAACTACTGAAGTAGTTTTAGCTGATGCACTTGAAGAAGATAAAGGTGGTGCCGGCGCTCCTCCAATGGGTGGTGGCATGGGCGGAATGATGTAAATCATAAGTCTGTTTATACTTAACAAAGCCATTCTGAACAATCAGAATGGCTTTGTTATTTACTTAAGGGATACGTATTGAATTAACAAAGGGACGAAATGGATCAAACTCTTTGACCGATTCTAAAAGTAACTTTCGAAGATCATCAGTACTGCCTTCCTCGTCCTGAACAGGTTCATAACCGGCAATCCATAAAATTAATGATGGATGTTGCTTTAAGTGGTTTATATTTGCTTTGACCTCAGCTTTTACATTTTCAAAGAAATCTGAAGTATCCGGATACTTGGTCTGAGCAAACATAAAATCTTGAACTATCAAAATTCCTTTTGTATCCGCAAGATCATAGAAATAATCGCTTTCATAGATTCCAGTGCCTAATACGTGGATCATATTGATCTTTTTATTAAGTAGGTCATCAAAAATCGTGTTATAATCATTCGATCGCATATTGCTTGTAAATAATTCCTCAGGCTCATAATTCATACTATTTATAGCTACGATCTTCCCATTCACTTCTATATGCATGCTCGTAGAATCGTTGGCAGGCATTATAACAACTTCCCTTAAGCCAATTGTTTTGATCAAGGACTGTTCATTGGACCCTTGCTTTATCCGGACGCCAATTTTATATAAAGTAGGATCTCCCATACTAACAGGCCACCAAATTTTTGGATTTTTAATTCTGAAAGGTATTTGAAACTGTGATTTTTTTTCCTGAACGATTATTTGGCGTTTTTCAAAAGTTCTGCCAGAGATCTCATTAACTATTTCTACCTCTAATTTGGAATTAGGTTTTGCATCGATATCAATAACAGCCGTCATTAAGGCTTCCTTATTGGTTAACTGCTCTTGCCTAATAAATGCCTCAACAAGCTTGTAATCATTCCATGATTGAAGAATGATAGCCTTTCCAATGCCCATTGGTATTCCGAAAGAATCTTTTCCTTTTTGAAAATGATAGGCAGCTTTACGCAACGAAGGATCTGGAGGGGAAAGGATATTATGAAATGTGATTTCAAGTATATTTTCTCCTTTTTTCAAAACTGACTTTACCGGAATTGCCCAAGACCGAAACATATTATCGGCATTGAGAATCAATTTCTTATTTAAATAAACATCGGCTTGAGTATCTAAACCTTTAAAAAGAAGTTCAATACGTTCGCGCGCTAAAATAAATTCATCCGCTGTAAACGTAGTGTGGTATTTCCAATCACCCTTTAGTTCCTTCTTTACCTGCCTTCCATTTAGAAGCATATCGTTTTGAACAGAGCCAGGTATCTCTGCCGGAAGCCAATACTCAGAACCGGCTTCCTTAAAAGTCCAGCCGCTCAAAAGATATTCCTGATAAATTTGAGCTGAACTTGTATTGTAAAGAAAGAAAAAAAAGAGAATTATAAGTGTCTTTTTCATATAAATCTTAATTGTTATCTAAATCTAAAACATATAAATCTGTATGCCCTATAAAATAAAGAAATGTGTGTTTTAAATGGTTAAATTTGTATTATAACAGATCCTTACTTGGAAAGTTAGATGCAATGATAAAAGAACAAATTTCAGTTTTCGATATTTTAAAGATTGGGGTTGGACCTTCAAGCTCGCATACTTTAGGTCCGTGGCGTGCATCACAACGCTTTATTAAACGTCTGGAAAAAGATAATCGTATAGAAGAAGTTGAACAGCTTCAAGTTCATTTATACGGCTCGTTGGCAAAAACGGGTAAAGGTCATGGAACCGACATTGCAGTAGCTTTGGGTATAAATGGTGACGACCCGGTGACCATTGATGTAAACCAGATTATTCCTACAATTGATCGGATCAAAAAAAACCAAAAAATAAGTTTGGGCGGAGAAAAAGAAATTGATTTTTCATTTACGGACGATATTATCTTTCTCTTTAATGAGAGTTTGCCCTTCCATCCTAATGCATTAACCTTTCAAGCATTTCTAACAAACGGAAAGGCAATTTCTGAAACTTATTATTCAACAGGTGGGGGTTTTGTTGTTCAGGAAAATGAAAATGCCGATAATCACAATCATGTAGACCTGCCTTTTCCAATAGAGAATGCAGCAGAATTGCTTGGTTGGTGTATACGAACTGGATTAAAAATTTCAGAAATCGTTTTAGAAAATGAGACAGCATGGCAAGATGAAGCCAAAACAAAAACACAGCTACTTGAGATTTTTGAAACAATGAAAGAATGCATCTACAGGGGCTGTCATACTGATGGAACTTTACCAGGTGGATTGTCTGTAGTACGAAGGGCCTCAAAGCTTAATCAAACACTTTTAAATGGAAAGCCTTATCATGATTACCAATCTTGGATAGAAGCGATACGATCAGGTGGAAATGATTTCAAGTATATTCTGGATTGGGTTAGTTGTTTTGCGTTGGCAGTTAACGAGGAAAACGCAGCCTTTGGAAGGGTAGTTACTGCCCCAACAAATGGGGCAGCGGGAGTTATTCCTGCGGTTTTGCATTATTACAGTGTTTTTCATCATGATATTGAAGAAGAAGAAGTTATACAGTTTCTGACTACAGCTGCTGAAATAGGAAGCATATTTAAAAAAGGATCAACCATATCAGCTGCCATGGGTGGCTGTCAGGCTGAGATTGGCGTTTCCTCTTCTATGGCAGCTGCTGCCTTAACCGAATGTTTGGGAGGAACGCAGCGGCAGGTTTTAACGGCAGCTGAAATTGCGATGGAACATCACTTGGGATTAACATGCGATCCGATTGGCGGACTTGTTCAAATTCCTTGTATTGAGCGAAATACCATGGGAGCTATTAAAGCTATTACCGCTTCGCAACTAGCGCTACAAACTGATCCTGACCAAGCAATAGTTAGTTTGGATAACGTAGTGAAAACAATGTGGGAAACAGCTCTGGATATGAGCTCAAAATACAAAGAAACCTCTGATGGTGGTTTAGCTTTAAATATTCCTCTTAGTTTGCCAGAATGCTAATTGAATATTTCTTCTTTCAGTGGTGTGAGAAAATAACTTAAAATGCCCAGAAGGGCAGAATTATAGAATTTATAATAAATCCATTTGAAACAAAGTTCCCAGATGCTTCTTCAAGCGAGATTTAACTTCTTCTATATCCTGTTTCCTGCCAAGCTCTATTTCCATTGAAGTCACAGCTTTATCCTCAATTCCACAGGGAACGATATTCTTAAAATAATCAAGTGTTGGGTTTACATTAAAGGCAAAGCCATGCATAGTAACCCATCGACTGCTGCGTACACCCATAGCACAAATTTTGCGGGCACCTACGTTATCAGCATCGATCCATACACCAGTATAGCCTGGATACCTGTCTGCTTCTATTCCATAATCAGCCAAAGTTAATATAACTGCCTCTTCTAAAGTTCTTAAATACAGATGTATGTCAGTAAAAAAATTATCTAAATCCAGTATCGGATATCCTACAATTTGGCCAGGTCCATGATAGGTAATATCTCCACCCCGATTTATTCTATAATAGGTGGCTTCCTTTTCCTTTAATCCAGTTTCATCCAATAATAAATGCTCAGGCTTTCCACTCTTTCCAAGCGTATATACATGTGGATGTTCTACGAAAACAAGGTAGTTCTTGGTTTCAATTGAAGTATGATTGGTACGATTTGCTGTTTTTTGTGCTACAGTATCCGCAAACAACATCTCTTGTCTGTCCCACGCTTCCTGATAATCGACCCGTCCCCAATCTTGAAAAATAACTTTCTTATTTTGCATAATCATAAATCCAATCTCCAAATTTACGGATTGCAAACGTGTGCTAAAAAATATGCGCCCATTTTTTCATATTCTACGGTTAAATACTGATTACAATCAGTTGTGTATAGTCGCGCCTGTAAGAATCCCGATTCTTCAAGTTGAAACTCCAAAATATCAATATTTTGTTTTAAAGAAATACCTTTTTTACCTTGCCATTTAAAAATAGCTTCTTTGGCACACCAACAGGCGTATAATTTTTCAATTTCTTGGTTGCCATAAATAAATTCAATTTCTTTATCTTTTAAAAATTTTCTAGCAATTCTTTTAATTTTGGGCTGTATAATTTCAATATCAACTCCTACTGGATTTTGAGGATGTGCCATTGCAATTGCATAATCATTGGAATGACTTAAAGAGATATAACCGGAGTAATTACTTATAAATGGTTTACCGTGCTCATCTTTTTCACATTCAGAAATATCTTCTGGAAACAGGCTGTTTAATGCTTTCCGTACTGCGAGCCAACGAATGCGACCCTTTTCAGAACGTATAGCATGTAGCTCTTCCTCCTCTCTGCAACTAATTTTCACATGGCTAACTAATTCTTCTTCATTCTCTTCAATATGCCATAAGGCCAAGGAACTTCCATTATCTAAAGTTTTGATATAACGTATCGGCATTCTCTAATTTTATTCTTCTAATTGATATGAGCAATCCAAATTACGAACATTTGTTCATTTATTGATTAAAATACAATAAAAACACCTATTTCGTATTTTCAGGCTCATTAAGCAAGATTATTTTATAATTTTACGGCTATGATTTTATCTGACAAACGAATACTGGAAGAAATTGAAGCTGGAAATATAGTTATTGAACCTTATGACCGTAAATGTCTGGGTACCAATTCCTATGATGTTCATTTAGGAAAATACTTGGCTACGTATAAAAGCCGTATATTGGATGCAAAAGAGCATAATGAAGTTATTCATTTTGAAATCCCTAAAGAAGGATTGGTATTAGAGCCGAACACCTTGTATTTAGGTGTAACTGTTGAATATACTGAAACCTATAAACATGTACCTTTTCTTGAAGGAAAATCGAGCACCGGTCGTTTAGGAATAGACATTCATGCTACCGCTGGAAAAGGCGACGTTGGCTTTTGTAATACTTGGACCTTAGAAATATCAGTTACGCAAGCTGTTCGGGTATACCCGGGAATGCCAATTGGTCAATTGATTTATTTTGTTGTTGAAGGCGATATTGAAACCATGTATAATACCAAAGGCAATGCAAAATACAACCGTAAAACTACACGCCCTGTAGAAAGTATGATGTGGAAAAACGAATTTTAATCATCGCTGAACTCCATTAAATACGCCTTTAAGAATTCATTGATTTCTCCATCCAGTACATCTTGCGTATTGGATGTTTCATAATTTGTGCGTAGATCCTTTACTAATTTGTATGGATGCAATACATAATTCCGTATTTGTGAGCCCCATTCAATTTTCTTTTTATTTCCTTCAATTTCAGCTGTGGCCTCCATCTTTTTACGCATCTCTATTTCATATAATTGAGACTTTAGTAGGCGCATTGCATTTTCCTTATTCTGTAATTGAGAGCGAGATTCTTGATTTTTTACGACAATTCCAGTAGGTTTATGGTGTAAACGAACCGCGGTTTCAACTTTATTAACGTTTTGGCCTCCAGCGCCCCCAGAACGGAAGGTATCCCATTCAATTTCTGAATCTTTTACATCAATTTCGATGGTATCATCAATTAAAGGATAAACATATACTGATGCAAATGAAGTGTGCCTTTTGGCATTCGAATCAAAAGGAGATATACGCACTAACCGATGAACGCCGTTTTCGCCCTTTAAATACCCATAAGGAAAACTACCCTCAAACTGAATAGTAACGGTCTTAATTCCGGCAACATCTCCAGATTGGTAATCTTGCTCCGTAACTTTATAACCATTCTTTTCACCCCACATGAGGTACATCCGCATAAGCATTTCTGCCCAATCGCAACTCTCCGTTCCACCGGCACCTGATGTAATTTGAAGAACTGCTCCTAATTGATCTTCTTCTGAACTTAACATGTTCTTAAATTCCAGATCTTCTAAGGCAGATAGGGCATTTTGATAAACTTCATCAGCTTCTTCTGCACTAGCGTCCCCAGCATGTAGAAAATCATACATAACGGCTGTATCCTCTATAGAAGATATTACCTTATCATAAGAATCAGTCCAGATTTTTTTGCTTTGAATAGTATGTAAAACAGCTTCAGCTGCTTTTGGATTATCCCAAAAATTAGAAGTAAGCGTTAAACTTTGGTCTTTGTGAATTTCTTCTTTTTTGACATCGATGTCAAAGATGCCTCCTCAGGGAAGCAGCTCTATCCCTCAAATCCTGAATATTTTCTTTGGTCATACGCAAATATACAATTAATGATGATTTTATAGTTTTTTATCATTAAAAACAATATAAAACCTTTTGAATTAAATCAATGGCATTTCGCAGTTATTGAAGCAATTATTAATTTAATAATTCAGAAATATCTTCTTCTGTTAGTGACTTCACGAAGCTTTCCTCAATTTGAATCAAAGAATCGGCTATTATCTTTTTACGGTTTTGTAAGGCTAAAATCTTTTCTTCGACAGAATCTTTTGTAATAAATTTATAAATAAAAACATTTTGTGTTTGACCAATACGATGCGAGCGGTCTACTGCCTGCATTTCTACCGCAGGGTTCCACCAAGGATCTAATATAAATACATAATCTGCCTCTGTTAAGTTCAAACCTACTCCACCCGCTTTAATGGATATTAAAAATATTTTCACCTCCCCATTCTGTCGGAATTCATTAACAACTTCCTGCCGATTTTTAGTTGCTCCGTCCAAGTAAGCATAAGCAATATTTTCTCGGTTAAAATAATCAGCATATATTTTCATTTGTCTTA
>Ga0160445_100160_pt1 | contig 58582 bp, 60 predicted proteins | sample HID1972M_E1MG_FD_108215 | JGI IMG/M metagenome (GOLD analysis project Ga0160445, IMG submission 108215) | Enriched pill bug-associated microbial communities from UW Madison campus, WI, USA - HID1972M_E1 MG | ecosystem: Host-associated > Arthropoda: Insects > Digestive system > Unclassified ... | reverse complement strand
CGTTGATCCATTGGGGACTCTTGATTCCAGGGCATGGTCAGCACCTCCTGACCATGATTGATACCTGTAAACCATGTCCCCGGTCTCAAACGTAAAGGATGTACCCGGTCTTTACCCACCCTAACCCTCTCCCGGAGGGAGAGGGGACTGACCGAGGTGTTTGTGCAAGTTACGCCGACCTGAAAATGCTGTGCAGAACTCATATTTTGAAAGCACCACAAATCGGCTCCCTCTCCCTCGGGAGAGGGCTGGGGTGAGGGGCTACAATTCCAGTCAAGCCATATCAATAAAGCGAACAAAAAAGGGCCCGCTTCTTTATAAGGAAGCAGGCCCTTTCAATTATTAAAGTAGTGAATCAGCAGAACCGATCAATCACCCGAACTTCGTTCTTGTTCTGCATCGAGTCCCACGCCTGTTTCAGCGTTTGCAGAACATTACCGATGAAGTCCCGATCGGCCGCGGCTTTCTTGCCGACATAGCCGTGGCCGCGGCGGTACATCTTCAGGCGGGCCAGCAGGTTCTGGTTGTTCTGGTCGAACTCTTCTTCACCAGCGTGCGGCGCCAGGCAGTCGATATGCACCTGACCCGATTTGCTGATCCACAGAATGTGGCTGTCGTGGCTGTCTTTTTGCGCAGCGAACATACGAGCCAGTTCTTCGATAGTAGGTTGATTGTTCAGATTCATAATGTTGCCCCTTGACCAGTCTGGTTATCTTTCAAAGTTGATTCGCTAATACAGGTAGCCCATCGGTTAGTTGATCCCTGGCACCGAAACCAGGACGTCAGCGCTCGCCCGTTGAAATACGGGGTCGTGCATCTGTTGCATGTAGTCGTGTTGAATAACTGCTACGCAATAGCGTCACAACGAGGAGAAGCAGCGAAAACCGGGAGGCTCCTTGCCGACCTGTGCAGCGTCGACCACAAGCGTCTTGAGAATTTTCGCCAGCGCTTCTCGTCCTTGTACTGGACGTTCAGGCCAGGTCAGCTTCTTCAATCTGCCTTGTGGGCAGCGTGTATCCGGAAAAAACAACTCGGCGGTCAGACGAGTTTGCTCAAGCGTGTTACCGATGTTCCCGATCGGGGAACGTCTTCATCATGCAAAAGCAAAACGACGCCGTCAACAGTTATGTAGTGATTATTTTTGGTCACTACATATTGTCGGACAAAGCTGTTTTGGAATGAGAAAGGATCCGTTCAAGCAACGGAAAAAGGCGAGCGCAGGACGTAGAAGGTGCACGGGTAACCGTCCACTTCGCGCTGCTGCCGGGTGAATTCACCGCCGCTCAATTGAGGGGTGAGCCCGGCCCAGAAGCGTTGTGCGGGCAGGTTGGTGTCTATGTGGAAAATTTGCCATTGCCCGGGGATCCGTCTCAAGAGGGTGGAGACGACAAACTGGGCGACACCTTGGCCACGCCAGCGTCGGGCGAGGAAGAAATAGCTGATGTTGTATTCGGTGTCGGGGAGGTGGGTCTGGTTGTCGACGATGATGAAACCGGCTAGTTCGTCGTCGACGTGGATCAGGAAGGGTTGGGTGGCGGGGTGGCGCCAGTAGCTTTCTTCGAGTTGGTTGGGGAAAAAGCCGTGGTGGGCGAATTTTAGCGGGAGCCATTCGCTGAGATCGTGCAGGTAGAACTGCATGAGATTGTTGACGGTGTCGAGGTCGTCGCGTTGGGCGGGGTGCAGGGTGATGGTGGGCATGGCGTCAGCTCCGCAATGGCATTCCCCCAGTGTGGACTCTGTACTCTGTGGCGAGGGGATTTATCCCAGCTGGGTTGCGCAGCATCCCCTCTTTTCACTCAAAAAAGTAGGGGACTGCTGCGCACTCCAGCGGGGATAAATCCCCTCGCCACAAGGTCGCGGCAAATCAGTTTATTTGGCTGTGCGCTTAGCCGGGCTGCGGGTGGATTTGCGCTTTTTCTTCCACGGTGTCGCCGCTTTGCCGGTCGGCGGTGGGCCGCTGATGGTCAGGCTCAGCGCGGAGCAGCGTGTCACTTGCTTGCTCATCCACGCCGCTTGTTTGGTGACGAATTCTTCCAGACTCATCTCGCCGCTTTGCACCATGTCCAGCGCCTGTTCCCAGATCGCCGTGGTGCCGGGGTCGGCAATCGCGCGGGGCACGGCGTCTATCAGGCTGAACGCGGCGGGTGTGGCGGCCAGCGCCTTGCCGTTCTTCACCAGATAACCACGATCGAGCAATCCTTGAATGATCGACGCGCGAGTAGCCTCGGTGCCAATCCCGGTGGTGTCCTTGAGTTTCTGTTTGAGCAGCGGATCTTCCACCAGTTTGGCGACGTTCTTCATCGCCTTGATCAGATCGCCTTCGGTGTAAGGCTTGGGCGGCTGCGTCCACAGATCTTTGAACTTCACGTCGGCCACCGCGCACTCAACACCTTGGCTCAGCGCTGGCAGGGTTTGCGGTGCTGGCGCCTCGCGTCCCTTGGCCGGTGCGAGCGCCTCAGGCAATGCGCGCTTCCAGCCCGGCTCGATAATCTGCTTGCCCACCGCGCGCAGCGCTTCACCGGCGCAATCGAAGTCGGCCTGAGTGCGATCGTATTCGTGGTTGGGCAGGAACTGCGCCAGATAGCGCGCGCGAATCAGCGTGTAGACCGCGCGATGTTTGCCGGTCAGGCGCTCAAGGTTCTTCGCTGCTGCTGTGGGAATGATGCCGTGGTGAGCGCTGACCTTGGCGTCGTTCCACGCCCGCGACTTGCGCTGAGGCTCGAGAAAGCCGTTCAACGCTTCAAGGCTCGGGTCGGCCTGGCGTAACGCCGCAAGAATCCCTGGCGCCTCGCTGTGCTGACTCAGCGGCAGGTAACCGCAATCACTGCGCGGGTAGGTGACGACTTTGTAGGTTTCGTAGAGTGCCTGGGCGATGTCGAGGGTTTCCTGCGCGCCGAGGCCGAGTTTCTTCGAGCAGACTTCCTGCAACGTGCCGAGATCGAAGGGCAGGGGCGCCACTTCGCGCATACGTTCGGTGCGCAGTTTGACCACTCGGGCAGTCGCCGCATTGCCGATGGCCGCCGCCGCTTGCTGGGCCAACGCTTGATTGAGGCAACGATCCTGATCATCACAAGCATCCGACGGCGCCCGCCACTGCGCAGTGAACGGCGTGCCGTTGTGCAGCAGATCCACGTCGATCGCCCAGAACGGCACCGGCACAAAATCGGCGATGCTGCGGTCGCGATCCACCACCAGACGCAGGGTCGGTGTCTGCACGCGGCCGACCGGCAATACGCCTTGATAACCCGACTGACGCCCCAGCAGCGTGAACAGCCGACTCATGTTCATGCCGATCAGCCAATCTGCCCGCGATCGCCCCAGCGCCGAGTGATACAGGCTGAAGGTTTCGGCACCCGGTTTCAACGCGGCGAGCGCCTTGCGGATCGATGCTTCGTCCAGCGCCGACAGCCACAAGCGCCGAATCGGCCCGCGATAGCGGCAGTGCTCGACCAGTTCCCGGGCGATCATTTCGCCCTCACGGTCGGCATCGGTGGCGATGACCAGCTCGCTGGCCTCGCCGAGCAGACGCTTCACCGCTTTGTACTGGCTGGCGGTGCGCGGCTTGACAGTCATCTTCCATTTTTCCGGAATGATCGGCAGATCCGCCAGCACCCAGCGCTTGTAGCGCGCGTCGTAGGCATCCGGCGGCGCGGTTTCCAGCAGATGGCCGATGCACCAGGTCACTGTGACATCCGTCCCCAGCCAGCAGCCGTCGCCCCGGCGCTTGGCACCGAGTACGGCCGCAATGTCTTTGGCCTGGGAAGGTTTTTCACAGAGGTACAGCCGCATAACCACCATCGTTGATCGTTGATCGTTGTTTGGGAGGTGCACAGGATGGCTTTTGTTGCGCTGGGGGGCAACTTTTATCTGTATGGATATACAGATAAAAGTTTGCTAATGATTTATTGAGCGTGCGCTGCACCTGTGGCGAGGGGCGCAGGTTTGGGGCTGCTTCGCAACCCATCGGGGATAAATCCCCTCGCCACAAATGTGTGCTCAGGCGATATTGATGTCGTTATTTACTTTGATTCGTTGCCGTTCGGCCGTGAGTCGGGCGCAATTGGGAAGCATGAGTTATACCTGAACCGGTCTCTTCGCAGTCCTCAGGAGAAACCCCCATGAAAACCTCCGGCCCCAGCCCTGTCATCAACCTCGAACAACTCGTCGGTTGCCTGCTGGTGAAATTCCACGGCATCCAGGTCGCCGCTTCCTCACACGTGCTGATCCTCAACGAAGCCAATTACCCGCCGGTCTATTACGTCCCCCGCGAAGACATCGACGAAAAGTATTTCGCCCGCACCGACCACACCAGTTATTGCCCGTACAAGGGCGACGCCAGTTATTTCAGCCTGCAAATCCCCGGGCACGAAGGCGCCAACGCCGTGTGGACATACGAAAACCCGAAAGTCTCGGTCGCGCCGATCCGCGATTACGTAGCGTTCTACCCCGATCAAGTGAAGTTCGAAGTGATCAAGGCCGAGCCCTAGTAGTTCAGGTCGATAAACGGCTGATCCAGTTTCGCATCGGGGCCGAGCCGCAGAATCGTCTTCAGCGTGGTGGTCATCGCGTTCAAGTCATTATCAAAACCACCGTGCGAGGTGTCTGCTTTAGTGCCCGGCCCATAGGTCATTTTCACGTCGTTGTAGAGGTGCAGGGTTTTCGCCGACTCTGCACTCAAGCCGTTGCCGGTCAGGGCAAAACCTGTGGGGATTTTGTTGCCCCAGTAGAAGTTGTTCCATTGCACGGTCATGTCCTGCGCGGCGATGTTCCACTCGCACAAATCAGGTTTGCTGAAGTCCTGATACGCGCCGTCGAGACTCTTGGCCATGCCGAGCAACGGCATGCGCTGCAATTCTTCATAGGAGCGCGACACCAGATAGAGCAGCGACTTGTGATAGACACCGATGACGTTGTCATCCTGCTCGCGGTTGTCCGACATCATGTGCAGGTGGAAGTCCTTGCGCTTGAGGCCGCCGCCCTCGATGACTTTGCGGAAGGTCGAGTTGGCGAAGTCGAGCGTGCAGGCCGGCGCGAGCAGTGTTGAGGTGGCAATCGGCAGGCCTCTCGCCCAGAGCAACTGGATCAGGTGGCCATTAATCAGCGAGCCGGCGGAGTGGCCGATCAGGTGCAATTCGATCTTGTCGGCGCCGACATCCGCCGTGAGTTTTTTCAGATTGTCGGCCGTTTCAATCAGCCCGCGCGGGGTGAATCCGGCCACCGACGCGGCCTCGGCGTTCTGCTTCATCTGGCTCCACTGATCGCCACCGAGTTTTTTAGTGGCCATTTCCACGGTGCGATCCAGACCTTCGGTGGCTTTGTCCTTGATCACTTTGAGCACGTCGCCCAAGCCACCTGAATCTGGAAACAGGCCGGGCAGCGCGTCTTTGACGATGTCGGTCAGCGTCTCCAGCACCCCGGTGCGCCAAGTGATGAACAGCGGATAGACGCCGTTTTCGAGGAAGTACGGCGCCATCGCGCAAATGCGTTTGATCGAATCCTGCTCGGAGTTGAGCCCGCCGTGGGCATAGATCGCGATGCGCAGAATTTTCGGTTTTTGCCCGGCGGGGAGTTTGTCGAACCAGGCCTTGGGCGATTCGCGGACGATGCGCGCAACGGCGGCGCGCACGTTTTCCACATCGGTCAAGCGTGGGCCGATGCTGCCGTTGTTTTCCATGACGATGGTCAGCCCGTAAGCCTGATCGTTGGTCAGCGCGGCCGGGCCTTTGCGGGCGGCTGTCGGTGCTTCAGCGGAGAACAGCGAGACGCCTTCACGCTTGGCGCTGGAGGTCGGCAAGGCATCGCGGAACACCGATTCTCCCTGCGCTTTATCGAGCCGCGCATTGCGTGAAATCGCGCCGTGTCTGATCGGCACGCCAAGGCCCACGGCCCAGGCATCGGTGCCGTTGGCCAGCCAGTCCTCGTAGGTGAGAATCGCAAAACCCGAGTAACCCCAATCGGTCGACCAGGAGTTCTGCACGATAAATCCATCGTGGGTGTAGCCGATCAACGCGAAGGCGTGTCCGCCCTGAGGCTTGGCGTTCCATTTGATCACCGGCAATTGCGCGGTGCTCTGGAAGGCTTTGGTGTTGGCCTTGGGTTTCAGCGCCCAACCGGAATGGACATTGGCCGACACGTACAGCGCGCCGGTTTCGTAGAGCGCCGCCATCATCGACGTGATGTCGTCTTTTTCCACACGGTAATAAACCCCGAGCGGGCGAGTGACAGCGTCTTCCGCCCAGTTCGGCGCGGGGGCTTCAAAGTCCGGCACCGAGCCGTCGGCGGCGACGGTGTAGGGCCACAAACTTTTCTCGCAGACGCCGTGCTTGTGCCAGCCCTTGAGCGCGCCACGGCAACTGGAACCGGCGTAATCCTCGCCAGGCCATTCGTCGTAGAGCTTGGCCAAATGGTAGAGCTGACGCGGGCTGGTTTTCACCGAATCGCGATCGCGGCGCCACAGCAAATAGTTGATCACGGCGGACAGGCCGAACCCGGTGCAGGCGCCTTCCTTGCCTTGGTACAGCACCATTTCGCGGCCGAGATAATCGGCCAGTTGGCTGCTGACTTCAGCGTCTGCCGGGAACGAGGCGGGCAGTGATTGCACGCGCGCGGTGAAGATCCGGTCGCGCAGGTCGAGGCGATCAGGACGGGCGTCGAGGGTGACGGTGGTTTGCGCGAGGGCGAAGCGGGAGGCGGGCATGATGGAGTGCTCGATTCGACCCCACGTCACCAACGCAGTCCTGCGCCGCAGGGATTAAAAAGGGTGAGGGTTATCGTAGACGAGATTTGGCGAGTGGGCGCGAAACGCGATGGCCGAGCTGAGCCCTCTGTGGCGAGGGGATTCATTCCCGATGGGTTGCGAAGCAGCCCCAATGCCTTCAACTCGGTGTGTCAGGTACACCTTGGTTGCAGGTTTTGGGGGCGCTTCGCACCCCAGCGGGGATAAATCCCCTCGCCACAGGTTTTCTTTCTACTGGGAAATAATGGGTGGAGTTAGTTTTTATCGAGGTCGATGTTTTTGGTCTCACGTAAAAAGATCATCCCCACCACCAGGCTCACGCCGGTAATCAACACCGGGTACCACAGCCCATAAAAGATATCCCCGGTGTACACCACCAACGCAAACGACACCGTCGGCAGAAACCCGCCGAACCAGCCATTGCCGATGTGATAAGGCAGCGACATCGAGGTGTAGCGGATGCGCGTCGGGAACAGTTCAACCATCAGCGCCGCCAGCGGCCCGTAGCACATGGCCGAAATAATGATCAGCGCCACGATCAGCGCGACAATCATCGGCTTGTTGATCTGTTGCGCATCGGCCTGTTGCGGGTAGCCGGCGAGGGTGATCGCGCCGCGCAAAGCGGCTTCGTCGTAGCCGTCGAGCTTCACGTCACCGACGCTGATTTGTATCGCACTGCCAGCCGGCGCAGCGACGCTGGAGTAGGGCAGGCCTTGCTTGACCAGGAAGGTTTTCGCCTTGTCGCACGGACTGTCGAATTTCGCCTTGCCGACCGGATCGAACTGGAAAGTGCAGGTCGCCGGATCCGCCATCACCGTGATCGGCGCCTGACGGCTGGCCTGATCGATGGCCGGGTTGGCGTAGTGCGCCAGCGATTTGAAGATCGGGAAGTACAGCGCCGTCGCCAGCAGCAGGCCGAGCATCAGCACCGGTTTGCGTCCGACCTTGTCCGACAGCCAGCCGAAAATGATGAAGAACGGTGCACCGATCACCACACTGATAATCAGCAAGGTGTTGGCCACCGCCGGATCCATTTTCAGGAACTGGGTGAGGAAGAACAGCACGTAGAACTGCGCCGCGTAGAAGGTCACCGCTTGCCCGGCGTTGATGCTGAACAGCGCGATCAATACGACTTTGAGGTTTTCCCATTTACCAAAGGATTCGCGGATCGGCGCCTTGGAGGTTTTGCCTTCTTCTTTCATTTTCAGATAGGCCGGCGACTCGTGCAGGCTCAGGCGAATCCAGGTGGAAATGCCCAGCAGCACGATCGACAGCAGGAACGGAATGCGCCAGCCCCACACTTCAAACTGATCGCCGGTGAAGTAGCGGCAACCGAGCACGACGAGCAACGACAGCAACAGGCCGAGGGTCGCGGTGGATTGAATCCAACTGGTGTGGAAACCGCGTTTGCCGATCGGCGCGTGTTCCGCCACGTAGGTCGCCGCGCCGCCGTATTCACCGCCGAGCGCCAGGCCCTGAAGCATACGCAGCACCACTAGTATGATCGGCGCGGCGATGCCGATGCTGGCGTAGGTCGGCAGCAGGCCGACGCAGAACGTCGCCACGCCCATCAAAATGATCGTCGCGAGGAAGGTGTATTTACGCCCGATCATGTCCCCCAACCGCCCGAACACCAGCGCCCCGAACGGCCGCACGATAAAGCCTGCGGCGAAAGCCATCAGCGCAAAGATGAACGCCGTGGTGTCGTTGACCCCGGCGAAAAACTGCTTGCTGATCACCGCCGCGAGGGCGCCGTAGAGGAAGAAGTCATACCACTCGAACACCGTCCCCAGTGATGAAGCGAAGATGACTTTTTGTGTGTCGTTGCTGGTTGTGGCGCTGCTCGCAGCGGCCAGCGGATGAGCGTGTTCTGACATATCGGTATCCCTCACAGTGATTGTTTTTGTTGTTCCACTGATGCTCGATGTCCATGAATCAAACGCATATCCCCTGTAGGAGCTGCCGCAGGCTGCGATCTTTTGATCTTGGTTTTGATTTCAAAAATTCAAAGTCAAAAGATCGCAGCCTTCGGCAGCTCCTACAGGGTTTGGGCCAATTCCGGTTTTGCGGTGCTGCTCCTGGTGTTGGGGTTGAGAATGAGTTGTGCCGCTTTCTCGGCAATCATCAACGTAGGCGAACAGGTGTTGCCCGAGGTGATGCGCGGCATGATCGACGCGTCGGCGATGCGCAAACCGGGCACGCCGTGGACGCGTAGTTGCGCATCCACCACCGCGTCACCGTCATTGCCCATGCGGCACGTGCCGACCGGGTGGAAAATCGTCGTGCCGATCGTCGCCGCTGCCTGATGCAATTCCTCTTCACTTTGCAAACTCGCGCCGGGCAAATATTCCACCGGTTTGAACGCTTGCAGGGCCGGGGCGCTGACGATGCGCCGGGTCAGCCGAATCGCATCCGCCGCCACACGCAGATCCTCTGGATGACTAAGGTAGTTGGGTTGAATCAGCGGCGCTTCCCGCGGATCCGCCGAACGAATTTCAATTCGCCCACGACTCTGCGGACGCAGATCGCAGACAGAAGCAGTAAACGCGGGAAAGCTGTGCAACGGCTCGCCAAAACGCTCCAGCGACAACGGTTGCACGTGATATTCCAGATTCGCCGAGGTCTGCTCCGGCCCCGAACGCGCAAACGCGCCCAACTGACTCGGCGCCATCGACAATGGCCCGCTGCGGTCATACAGATAACGCAGACCCATGCCCATCTTGCCCCACACACTGCCGGCGATCTGGTTCAAGGTGCGCGCGTTTTCCAGCTTGTAGATCAGGCGCAATTGCAGGTGATCCTGCAGATTGCTGCCGACACCCGGCAACTCATGAATCACGCCGATACCGAGGCGTTCCAGCAGCGGTCGCGGGCCAATCCCGGAGCGCTGCAAAATGCTCGGCGAACCGACCGATCCCGCGCACAAGACGATCTCTTTGCGCGCCTTGAACTGTTTGACCTGACCTTCATGCCGCGCACTGACTTTTGAGGCGCGACCGTTCTCCAGCAGGACACGATCCACCTCAACCCCGGTCAGCACCGTCAGGTTCGCCCGATCACGCACCGGTTTCAGAAACGCCTTCGCCGCGTTCCAGCGCACGCCGGATTTCTGATTGACCTGAAAGTAGCCGCAACCCTCGTTGTCGCCCTGATTGAAGTCATCGATGCTGGCGATGCCGCTCTGTTCGGCGGCACTGCGAAACGCATCAAGAATCGGCCACGACAAGCGCTGTTGTTCGACCCGCCATTCGCCCTTGGCACCGTGAAAATCAGCGGCGCCGGCAAAGTGGTTTTCGCTCTGTTTGAACAGCGGCAGCACGTCGTTCCAGGCCCAGCCCGGATTGCCCTCGGCCGCCCAGCCGTCGTAATCACTGGCCTGGCCGCGCATGTAGATCATGCCGTTGATCGACGAGCAGCCGCCCAGCACTTTGCCGCGCGGATAGCTCAGCGCGCGGCCATTGAGGCCGGCTTGTTGTTCGGTTTTGAAGCACCAGTCGGTGCGCGGATTACCGATGCAGAACAGGTAACCCACAGGAATGTGAATCCACGCATAGTTGTCGCGTCCGCCGGCTTCGAGCAGCAACACGCGCTGCTGCGGATCAGCCGACAGCCGATTGGCCAGCAAGCACCCGGCGGGGCCGGCGCCGACCACGATGTAGTCGAATTCATCGAGGGAAGTCTGCATTCCCTGACCTCACTTATTGTTTTTGTTGTCGGACACTCTAGTTGTTAGCTTTCGTCAAAAGAATGTTAGTTTTTGCGCAGCCGCTGTGCGTTTTTAAACAGCCTCACTAGACAATAGCCGACAAGGACACAGCATGTTCGACTGGAACGACCTGCGGTTTTTTCTCGAACTGCAACGCAGCGGCCGCCTGCTCACCGCCGCCCGGCGCCTCAACACCACCCACGCCACTGTCGCCCGCCACATCGAAGCCATCGAAAAAAGCCTCGGCACTGCGTTGTTTGTCCAGCACGCGCAAGGTTATGAAATGACCCCGGCGGGGGAGGCGCTGCTCAAGCATGCGGAGGCAATGGAGAACGTGGCGTTGCTGGCGCAGGAAGAGATCACTCAATCGACGGCGCCGCTGGGCAAGATTCGCGTTGGCGTGACTGAGGGGCTCGGCATCAAATTCCTCGCCAGCCGCATGATCGGCTTGTTCGAGCGCTATCCGGGACTGGAAGTGGAACTGGTCGCCGTGCCGCGTTTTGTCAGCATTCTTAACCGCGAGGCGGAGATCAGTATTCATCTGGAACGGCCGGCGGCGGACATGCTGGTCACGCGCAAACTCACTGACTATCGATTGGCGCTTTATGCCAGCCAAAGCTACCTCGACAAAGCGCCGCCATTGAACAGCCGTGAGGATTTGGGCCGGCATGCGTGGATCGGTTATGTCGACGATTTGCTGTTCAGCCAGGAACTGATGTTCCTCAACAGCTTCTGCCGCAGCCCACGGGTGGTGTTTCATAGCACCAGCGTCATCGCCCAGCAGGAAGCGGCGCGGTCGGGGTTGGGGATTGCGGTGTTGCCTTGCTACATGGCGGCGTCGGATCCTGATCTTGTGCCGTTACTGCCGGATGAAAGCATCGAGCGCAGCTACTGGATCAGCACACGGCGGGAGCTGCACAAGTCGGTGCGGCTGCGGGTGGTTTGGGACTATGTGGTGGGGTTGTGTGAAGCGGAGCAGGGGTTGTTGCTTAACCTTTGAAAATCAAAAGATCGCAGCCTTCGGCAGCTCCTACAGAGATCGGTGTAGGAGCTGCCGAAGGCTGCGATCTTTTGATCTGGGTTGATTAATATATGGAAATCCGTATATTCGTTTTTCCATATGTATCGAGCCCGCCCGATGATCAGCCCCACCGAAGTCTTCAAATGCCTGGCCGATGAAACCCGTGTCCGCGCCATTCTGCTGATCGCCAGTCAAGGTGAGCTCTGCGTCTGCGAGCTGATGTGTGCGCTCGATGACAGCCAGCCCAAAATCAGCCGCCACCTCGCGCAACTGCGCAGCAACGGTCTGTTGCTCGATCGCCGTCAGGGCCAATGGGTCTATTACCGCCTCAATCCGGATCTGCCAGCGTGGATTGGCGACATCCTGCAAGTGACGGCCAAGGCCAACACCGAGTGGCTCAAGGACAACGCCGCACGCCTGCACAACATGGATGGCCGTCCCGTGCGCGACGCCGCGTGCTGCTGAATCTTCTACTGGAGCAACCCATGCGAATCCTGTTTATGTGCACGGCCAACAGCTGCCGCAGCATCCTCTCAGAAGCCCTGTTCAATCATCTGGCACCCGCCGGATTCGTAGCCGTCAGCGCTGGCAGTTTCCCGAAAGGGCAGGTGCTGCCGCGCAGTCTGACCACGCTGCAACAGGCCGGCATCGCCATCGACGGCCTGCACAGCAAAGGCAACGACGCCTTCGAAGATAACCCGCCCGACATTGTCATCACCGTCTGCGACAAAGCTGCCGGCGAGACCTGTCCGGTGTACTTCGGCCCGGCCCTCAAAACCCATTGGGGACTGGAAGATCCGTCCGAAGTCAGCGGCGACGAAGCCGCGATCAACGCCGCTTTCCACGCCACCCTCGCGCGCATCGAACTGCGCTGCCAAGCCTTCCTCGAATTGCCCTTCGCCCGACTCAGCCGCGAGCAACTGCAACGCGAGCTCGACCGCATCGGCGCGCTCTAAGGAGAACCCATGTCCGACCATTTGCCCAACCTCGACCCAAGCCTGTTCGACGACGTCAAACCCTCGACCCCGGGCGCACACAAACCGCGCATCCTGCTGCTCTACGGCTCAACCCGCGAGCGCTCCTTCAGCCGCTTGCTGGTCGAAGAGGCGGCGCGCCTGCTCGAACACTTCGGCGCCGAAACACGCATCTTCAATCCTTCCGGTTTGCCGTTGCCCGATGACGTCCCCGTCGATCATCCGAAAGTACAAGAACTGCGTGATCTGGTGCTGTGGTCGGAAGGGCAGGTGTGGTGCTCGCCGGAACGTCACGGCGCCATGTCCGCCGTGTTCAAGGCACAGATCGACTGGATCCCGCTGGAACTCGGCGCCGTGCGCCCGACCCAAGGCAAAACCCTCGCGGTGATGCAAGTCTGCGGCGGTTCGCAGTCGTTCAACGTGGTTAACCAATTGCGCGTGTTGGGCCGCTGGATGCGCATGTTCACCATCCCCAACCAATCCTCGGTGCCGAAGGCCTACATGGAATTCGACGACGCCGGGCGGATGAAACCTTCACCGTTCTACGACCGCATCGTCGATGTGATGGAAGAACTGGTGAAATTCACGCTGTTGCTACGTGGCCAGCAAACGCATCTGGTCGACCGCTATTCCGAACGCAAAGAAAGCGCCGAGCAACTGATGAATCGCGTGAATCAGCGTTCGATCTAAACTCGCCCGGCCGGCTGAACGCAGCCGGCCCATGCAACTAAGTTCTCGCGCCACAGGTCACTCACTCAGCGGAGGTTGATTCAATTCCCACGACCTCGAACATTGAAGACGCTGCCCGTGGCCACACACCTCGATCGTCGCAACAACCTGTCGCTCGACAGCCTCAACTTTTTCCTCGCGGACGTGCGCGACGGGCTCGGGCCCTATCTGGCGATTTACCTGCTGGCGGTGCATCACTGGGATCCGGCGAGCATCGGACTGGTCATGACCATCGCCGGCATCGCCGCGCTCGTCACGCAAACGCCGGCGGGTGCGCTGGTCGATAACACTCGGCGCAAACGGGCGATCATCGCCATTGCGGCGCTGCTGGTGACGGGCAGTTGTCTGTTGCTGCCGTTCGTGACGTCCTTCAGCCTGGTCGCGTTGACCCAAGCCCTCAGCGCCGTCGCCGCTTCGATTTTTGCGCCGGCCATTTCCGCGATCACCCTCGGCATTACCGGCCCGCGCGCCTTCACCCGCCGTACCGGACGCAACGAAACCTTCAACCACGCCGGCAACGCCTGCGCGGCATTGTTGGCCGGGGTGTTCGCCTACCTGTTCGGCCCGGTCGCGGTGTTCTATCTGATGGCAGCGATGGCGATTGCCAGCGTCATCGCCGTCTCTTTCGTTTCGCCCAAAGCCATCGACCACGACGTCGCGCGGGGCCTCGATCCCGGCGGAGCAGGGCACGGCACACAACCGTCGGGGCTGACGGTGTTACTCAAAAACAGACCGCTGATGTTGTTCGCCATTTGCTGCGCGTTGTTCCACTTGGCGAACGCGGCGATGCTGCCGCTAGTGAGCCAGAAACTCGCGCAGGCCAATCTGCAGATGGCCACGCCGTTGACCTCCGCCTGCATCGTCGCGGCGCAACTGGTCATGGTGCCGGTCGCGTTGCTGGTCGGGGCCAAGGCCGATGTCTGGGGACGCAAACCGCTGCTGCTCGCTGGCTTCATGATTTTGCCGTTGCGCGGCGTGCTTTACATCTTGTCCGACGACCCTTATTGGCTGGTTGCGGTGCAATTGCTCGACGGCATCGGCGCGGGGATTTTCGGGGCGCTGTTTCCGGTGGTGGTGAAGGATCTGACGTTGGGTACCGGGCACTTCAATGTCAGTCTGGGCGCGCTGTCGACCGTGTTTGGATTGGGCGCGGCGTTGAGTAACAGCCTGGCGGGGTTTGTGGTTCAGGCGGCGGGGTACAGTGCGGCGTTTTTGACGTTGGCGGGGGTGGCGGCGGTGGCGTTGGTGTTGTTGTGGGTGGCGTTTCCGGAGACGTTGCAGCGTTCAATGGTTGAAATGAATGATCGGCAAAACGAGAGGCCTCCAGCTACTGTGCCTTGAAGATCAAAAGATCGCAGCCTTCGGCAGCTCCTACATTGATCGTGTGTAGGAGCTGCCGAAGGCTGCGATCTTTTGATTCTGGCGGCCTGAAAGCGCCAGAATCAGGTAGATTCTTCGGCAGCTTTATTGATGAATATTCACAGGGAGGCACCACCATGAGCGAAGACAACAAAGTAAAAGGCCCGGCGTCCTACTTCCCCTCCATCGAAAAGAACTACGGTCAGCCCATCGACCACTGGCTCAACCTGCTCGCCGGCCACACCGACAAAAAGCACATGGAACTGGTCACCTGGCTCAAGACCGAACACGGCATGGGCCACGGCCACGCCAACGCACTGGTCGCGCATCATCTGGCCAACAGCAAAAAGTGAGGACAGTCCTCATTCACACGACACACAGCCAAGGCGCCACCGATGCCGCTCAGCTTCCATAAAATGCACGCCAACGGCGACGACTTCATCCTCGTCGACGCCCGTCACAGCGCCAACCCGATCACCAGCGCAATTGCCCAACGACTGGGCGACCGCCACCGAGGCATCGGCTTCAACCAACTCGCCGTGCTGCTCGACTGTGCGGACGCCGATGCCCGACTGGAATTCTGGAACGCCGATGGTTCGGTGCTCGACGTTTGCGGCAGCGCAACCCGTGGCGCTGCCGACCGATTGATGCGCGAGGCCAGCCGAAAATCGATCACCCTGCGCACAACGCGCGGCCTGCTCAATTGCGAACGCACACCCAGCGGATTGATCTCGGTCGACATGGGTGAGCCGCTTTTTCACTGGATGGACATTCCGCTGGCCGAGGCACACGACACGCTTGCATTGCCACTGCCTGGCAATCCAGTCGCGTGCAGCATGGGCAATCCGCATTGCACGTATTTTGTTGATGACCTCAGTATGGTCGACATCGCCGCGCTTGGCCCGGCGATTGAAAGCAATCCGATGTTTCCTCGCAAAACCAATGTGCACTTCGTGCAGGTGATTGAGCGTCAGCACATTCGCTTACGGATCTGGGAGCGTAACGGGGGAGTCCCGCTGGGCTCCGGTTCATGCGCCTGCGGTGCAGCGGTCAACGGCATCCGCAAAGGCCTGCTCGATCACAACGTCGAAGTCGAATGCGACGGCGGCAGGGTTCACGTCCATTGGAATGGCAAAGGCAACGTCACCCTCAGCGGCCCGGTAGAACCGATCTACTCCGGCACAATTCCGGATAGCCAACTAAAACCCTAAAGCTGCTGCGAAATTGCTGCTTATGCTGGTCGGCCAAACGACGCGGGGGAACACCCTTTGATTATGGGCGAGGTCGTTGACACTTAAGAGCTCTGATCCAACCCGAGCATTCATGTGCCGCGCTTTAGGTTTTTCTGCATGAATGCATTCTGAAGCGTTATACCCCTACGGATCGGAAATCCTCGTCGCACTACATGAAAACCATGCAATTCAAAGAACGGTTCAGCAGTCATGCTGACATCTGACGTGAGTTCGTCAATGCCAAGAAACCTGGCTTCTTCATGAATTCGGTTCATGAGTAAGGTGCCTATTCCTTTCCGAGGATGAGTACCCGACACGAAAAAGTGGTCGATGTAACCGTTCGGTTGAAGGTCGGCATAGCCCACTATTTTTCCGTCTGACTCGGCAACGAACGGGCGAAGATTTCGAAGGTGTTCCGCCCATAGCGCCTGATCAAGATCAGCAGGGGCCCAAGCATCTATTTGATCGACAGTGTAATCGCGTGACGCGATTGTATGAATTGCAGAGTAAAAAACTTGGAACAACGCAATCTCATCCCCGATTCTGAACTTGCGAATCTCCATAGTTTACTCGTGAGGCGTCCGCGAAAAACGAGGAGTCTGCCATACCTGGAAAAAATCGGAAATAAACGATCTCAGGTTCCATAGGAACGAGTGAGTGGTCGCTTTGGATCGCTCTCTACCGGTCATGACCACGCAGCGTGATGGTCAAATAGAATGCAAATGATTGGTCAGATCGAATGCAAATGGTTGGGCAAGTCCGTGCAGTTATTAAGTTGCCAATGGCTGCTATTTTTGATCCTGAACACGATCCCCTGTAGGAGCTAGCCTGCTCGCGATGACGTCGTTTCGGTCAATAGATAAAATCGTGAGTGGCCTAAAACGGCAAAACATCTATCGTTCCAAACGATCCACCCATGTAGTGAGAAAAAATGGACACACTCAACGACAGGAAGCGCGCACCAGAAGTGCATAAGGCGTGGCAATCGCTCACAAACCATATGCTCAACACCCAATCAGTGCACCGTGTCGAACATCTGTTTTCAAAGAGTCACACGACCACCGTACCGCCGAGCGCAGGCGTTTACGCATTCTGGTGGGTTGGATGCCGCGATCAACTAATGCGCGCGAATCGGCATATCATTCTGAAGGGCCCCGGTGGTTCTGACGTCGATGTGCATTACCACGATTGGTGGCCGACTGATGCACCGTACCCTTGTTTATATGTCGGTAAGGCGACCAATTTACGGCGTCGGCTGGGGCAGCACCTTTTGCGCGCGTCCGCTGGCCGCGCGCACCCACCCTTAACGGGGAACAATAAGGCAAAGCCTCGAACGTCCTCATGCCAGTTGCGATTTGGCATCGAGCACGTTTTCCCTCGTGAAGACGCTCCCCTGACATTGATAAACAACAACGTCGGTTTTTCCTGGTGCGATGAGTTTCCGGATAACGCAGTCGCCGAGCGTTTCTTTGCCGAAGACAGGCTTGTCGGGCATCTTCGTCCGTGGTTCAACATTGACTCAGAGCGTTGACACTATACGACTGCCCTTCTTTAAAAGGCTGGATATGAGTCTGTTTTTATAAAGGATAGATTTATGTCAACTACCCCCTCGCGCTTGAATTACAGACAACCCCGGCACGCAGATCTGCCTGCTGTATTCGCGGTTTTCGGCGATCCGCAGACTAACCTGTTCAATCCGGCCGGGCCTATATCCAGCATCGAACAAGCTCAAGTGCTGCTTGATCGCTGGCTTGATCATTGGGCCAGTGATGGCTATGGCTGGTGGGTCATCAGCAGGATCGACGCCCCTGATCGCATACTGGGGTTTGCGGGCATCGCGGCTCATGACTATCTCGGTAAACGGGTAATAAACCTCGGATATCGCTTCGCCGTCGAGGCATGGGGGCACGGTTATGCGACAGAGGCTGCTCAAGCGGCATTGATCCATGCATTTGAAAACCTTTGTTTGCCAGAGGTCTTTGGACTGGTCAGGCCTGATCATGAAGCGTCAATCAGGGTTCTGGAGAAAATAGGAATGCGCCGCTTCGGTGTGCTGGACGATGTGCCGGGCCAAGCACCGAGCGTGGTGTTTAGGGTTCAACGAACACTGTCTATATCTCGCCAATGATCCATTAGGTGTAGTCGCCGAAGAAACTGCGTCGAGAGTAAGCATCAGTGACGTTTATCAATTGGATCATTCCCCGTTTAAACGGAAAAAGCGCGCCTGTTTAACCGAAGCCTGCGGTAACCAGGTATGCCCTACAACGCCTTGCGCCTTTGCCTACGACTAAGCCAGAATCGCCCGGCTTGTGCGTCTGGCGCTCACTCCGTACCTTAATTCCTGTCACTGCTCATCAGTGAACGGGTCTGCAAGCCCGCCGGAAAACCAGACGCATAGCCCTGCCAAAGGACGCTTGATCGTGTCCACTCAATGGCGGCTTTGTGCGGGAGACCTTCGGGTCTGCCGGGTTCCTGGTTTCCCGGTCTTGCAGACCCGCGCATAGCTGCCACCCATCATCTGCAAGTGATGCCGGTAGCTCCTAGTGAACAATCAGGAGTTTCACCATGTTCAAAGTAACCCCTAACCCTCCCGCAACCGACACCACATCCCCCTACGAATCCCTCGACTCGAAAAAACTCCACGAAGCCGCCGAACGCGCCCTCGACCACTACCTCGGCCCCGCCGACATCATGGCCAGCACCAACGAACCCGAATCCATGTTCCTCGCCAACCCGGCGTACGACACCGAATCCCTGCTGGCCAACGCCAGCGAATCCCTCGGCTGCGCGACCACCATGCTCAACGACTTCGCAGCCGTGCTGAACACCTCGCATCGCAAGACATTGCTCGGCATCGCCCAGGTCGTGATGCTCGGCGAACTCGCCGTCAACCAAGCGCTGGACAACGTCGAAATCGCTAAATAGCCAGCCACCCGGTCGAGGAGGAAACGCTCCTCGACACACGGTGTCTCACGGTGGCTGGCACAGGGCCACGCCTTGCGCCCCCCGGCCTCGACTGTCACCCTTCGGGCCGTTCTTCAAGGATCAGAACAAGGAATCATGGATGAGTGGATACGTTCCCAACCCGCCTAAAAACTACCGCTACGAAGAAGCCAAACCCGTCGATATTCATGCCCAGCGTTGGGCTGAGTATGAGAAATATGGGAAAGCGCCTGCGCCTGAACCTGAGAAAATCGGGATCGCGTTGAGGATTGGGGTTTTCTTTGATGGGACGGGTAATAACGCGAATAACACAGCGGCTGGTTTGCTGTGTGGCGCGCAGCATCCGATTGCGCCGCAGGATATTCCTGCGAGTTGCAAACCGTATATGGGGGATCCGGATAGCAGTTATGGCAACGATGTCAGCAATGTGAAAAAGCTGAGCGAACTGTATGACGCGCAGCCCGATGCAGTAGGCGATGGGCCGCTGAAACGAGCGTCTCGTGTTGTTTATATTGAAGGTATCGGCACACGCTCGGGTCAAGAAGACAGTACGTTCGGTGCCGGTACTGGACGCGGTGAAACTGGTGTTGCCGGGCGCGTCGAGTCCTCTTTTCCAGTCATTCAGCAAGCTATAAGTCGGGTTCTGCTTGATAATCCCGGCAGTGAAATCACTTCCCTTACCTTCGATACATTTGGCTTCAGTCGTGGCGCAGCGGCGGCGCGGCATTTTGCCAATGAGATTGTGCGCACCAGTCGTGGTCAGCTTGGCAATGTTCTAAGAAACCTGCCCGAAGCCTTCTGTTCTAAATTCAATGACCAATACAAAAGCGATATCAACATGGGGTTCATCGGCTTGTTCGATACCGTCCCATCGATTGCCGGTTGGTCGAATTTCGGAAACATAAAAAGCTCTATTGCAACTGGGATCAGACTTTATCTTGATCGTCGCTTTTTTACCGATGTTGTCCAGCTATCTGCTCGTGATGAATGCCGAGCTAACTTTGCACTCAGTCGGGTCAAAGCGGATCATTTGGAAATTACCCTCCCAGGCGTTCATTCGGATATCGGAGGCGGCTATCTGGAGGAAGCGCAAGAGTGCGTGCTCGTAAGTCCAATGCAAACACTTGTTGTAGCTCTGAATACGGATGTCACGACTACCTCAATTTACCGGGATGCCGTTAATGCCAAAAACCACTGGATTGCCAAGGGTTGGCCTGCGCAAATGCTTGATATCGTTACGCCTGACGCACTACTGATGCCGAATGATTCTCAAGACAGACTTAGCCCAAATCAGAAACGCGTTTACGCAGCCCTTCAGCTCAAGCGACCGGTCAGTGGCCTGTTGTCTAGGGTTTATTTACGAGTGATGCATGGTTTGGCGAAAGAAAAAGGCGTTCGCTTCAATGACATTCCAGACACGTCGGATCTGGCCATTCCGGCAGAGCTTCAAGCTCTGTGCGATAGGTTTGTCGCCGGTGACTACACCACGACGCAGCGAGAAGAAGAGTTGTTGAAACTGAAGTACATTCACACGTCCGCCAACTGGAACCACCCCCTAGGCCGCAGAGATGGCAGCGGCATCAATGCGGTCTACATCAACGCGCCCACGGAAGACTCAATCCGCGTGCAACACCCTCATGTACCTGACTGGACGCTTTGGTAATGAAAGTACTTGTAACTCTGTTGTGTGCGTTGTTCATGGCTGGCTGCCAATCTGCTGAGCCGCTATCGGCCAAAAATGATCCGAAATCCGATTCGTGGGAGCTCGCATTCACCGAGCCCTATTACATGAAAGTATGGGTTGAAGACAGCGCGGTGGAGGACATAAGCGGCAACGTATTCAAACGAACGGGTGGAGGGACTGCCGCAGGTGGGGAGCCAGAAAACGGTAAAGAATCCGCGAGAGGCTGGCACGCCGTGGGCGCTGCGGCCAAAGCTGTGATTGGAGCTGACTTACCCAAGCGCATTTACGTGCGGTGGCAATCCATTGTTGAGCCGCAGACCTATCAAGTTTGGGTGGATGTACCTGAAGAGGCGCGAAAACTGATGGTGGCCTCTGTGAACCAGCGATGCCCAGAAACGCCAACGCAACAGGCTAGCTATAGCGCCTCTATCTATTTGGGACTGGCTCCCGGGGGAGTCGTGCAGGTGTTTGTTCGTGATTCATGTCACCGTCCTGTCAAGGTAGCTAAGGCACAAGCCGAGATCGAGCCTTTGGGGCCAAGTCTGGGAAAGAACCAAGGTCGATACGCGTATCCGGTCAGTGAAAAGTCAAAACGTTACATCGAGAAGTACGGCATCCCTTATGGGAGTTGGTAATCCTCAGGCAATGAAACCGTTCCTTATTCTTTTGTGCGCCTTGTGGGTTACTGGTTGTCAGCCAATTGATCCGTTATCAGCAAAAAACGACCCGAAATCCCCATGGTGGGAGCTCGGGTTTACTGAGCCACGCTACATGAAGGTTTGGGTTGAAGACACTTCCGTTGAAGACATCAAAGGAAGGACATTTCTCCACACTGGTGGGGGATCGGCATCTGGTGGGCAACCAGAGGATGGAACAGAATCTGCACGCGGTTGGCACGGTCTAGGAAGCTCAGCAAAAGCAGTGGTGGGCGCCGACCTCCCCAAACGAATTTTCGTTCGTTGGCAATCCATCGTGGAGCCCCAAACCTACCGGGCATGGATTGATATACCCGAAGAGGCCAGACAACTAATGCTGACTTCGGTCAACCAACGCTGCGCAAAAACTCCTGATCAGGAAGCAACTTTCATTTCCTCGGTTTACTTGGGCTTGGCCCCCGGCGGAGTAGTGCAGGTGTGGGTGCGTGATTCATGTCACCACCCTGTCAAAGTCGCAAGAGCACAAGCCGAAATCGAACCGTTGGGCCCGAGTCAGGGTAAAAACCAAGGTCGAGACGCGTACCCGATCAATGAAAAATCCAAGCGCTATATCGAGAAGTTCGGAATTCCGTATGGCAGTTGGTAATTGTGAAGCAAGATTGGATGCTCTGGTAACGAAAGGACTCGTGGTATTGCTGGGCGGATTGTTGTTGGCGGGATGCCAGATCAGAGAATCAGCGTCTGGCGCAAATGACCCGAAATACGAGTGGTGGGAATTGGCATTCATCAAACCCGATTTTATGAATGTCTGGGTTGAAGACAGTGCCGTGGAAGACATCAACGGCAAAACTTACTTTCGGGCAGGGGGAGGGAACGCAAGTGGTGCGGAACCGAACGACGGCAAAGAGTCTGCGCGTGGATGGATCGGTGTGGGCGGCACTGGAAAACCGGTGATCGGCGCAGATCTTCCAAAACGTATTTTTGTGCGTTGGCAATCGATACCAGAGCGGAAGACCTATCGGGCATGGGTGGATATCCCTGAAGAGGCGAGGCAAGTGATGGTGACATCTACCCATCAACGTTGCCCGGAAACACCTGATAAAACTGCACGTTTCATGGCATCGGTCTATTTGGGATTGGCACCTGGTGGCGTTGTGCAGGTTTGGGTGAGGGATTTGTGTCGACGTCCTGTAAAAGTCGCTCGAGCACAAGCGGACTTAGAGCCGCTAGGGCCGGAGCAGGGTAAAAACGGGGGGCAGTATGCTTACCCTGTCAGCGAAAAGGCTCAGCTTTATATCGACAAGTACGGCATTCCATATGGGAGTTGGTAATCCGATTTTCATTATGAAGAATCTTACCGCCGTGCTGTGCGCGTTGTTGATGGGTGGCTGTCAGACTGCCGATCCACTTTCAGCGAAAAATGATCCCAAATCTCCATGGTGGGAAATGGGATTCATTGAGCCGGACAATATGAAAGTCTGGGTAGAAGACAGCTCAGTTCTTGATATCAATAACAGAGTGTTTTTCAGAGCGGGCGGAAGCTCAGCGGCTGGAGGTGAGCCGGAAGATGGCACGGAGTCTGCCCGTGGTTGGGGGCCTGTTAGCGGGTCCGGGAAGTCAGTAACCGGCGCTCAGCTTCCGAAACTGATCTTTGTGCGGTGGCAGTCCATATCCGAGCAGAAAACCTATAAAGGATTCATAGAGATTCCGGAAGAAGCGAGGCAACTGATGGTGAAGTCAACACATCAGCGCTGCCCGAAAACACCCGAAAGAGACGCGCGGTACAAGGCAACGCTTTATGTAGGTCTAGCGCCGGGAGGAATACTTCAAGCTTGGGTCAGAGACTCGTGCCACCGTCCAGTCAAGGTGGCTAGAGCTCAGGGTGAAATTGAACCGCTAGGTCCCGAGCAGGGGAAAAACGGTGGTCGCTACGCTTATCCAGTGAGCGAAAAAGCCAAGCGTTATATCGACCAGTACGGCATCCCTTACGGGAGTTGGTGAGCCGTACATTAATGAAGAAAATTATTTATCTGCTAGGCGCGATTTTCATTACTGGCTGCCAATTTGCTGATTCGCTTTCAGCGAAAAATGACCCGAAATCTGAATGGTGGGAGCTGGCGTTCACTGAGCCGGACTATATGAAAGTCTGGGTGGAGAACAGCTCTGTGCAAGACATTAATGGCAAGATTTTCTTAAAGGTTGGCGGCGGCACCGCTGCGGGGGGAGAGCCTGAGGACGGGACAGAGTCAGCCCGGGGTTGGACTGGAGGAGTAGGGGGCAGTGGCAGGAGGGTAGTGGGGGCAGATTTGCCCGTTCGGATATGGGTTCGCTGGCAATCGATCGTCGAACAGAAAACGTGGCAAGCCTGGGTAGATATTCCAGAGCAGGCCAGGCAGTTGATGGTGCAATCCGTCAACCAGCGTTGTCCACGAGCCCCTGATCAAGAGGCCAGGTCTATGGCATCGGTCTACTTAGGTCTAGCACCCGGTGGTGTCGTGCAGGTTTGGGTAAGAGACTCTTGTAATCACCCGGTTAAAGTCGCGCGAGGGCAGGCCGAGATCGAGCCACTGGGGCCGAGCCAAGGAAAGAACGAAGGGCGTTATGCTTATCCGGTCAGTGAAAAGTCGAAGCGTTACATCGAGAAGTACGGCATCCCTTATGGGAGTTGGTAGCCGAAGGGCCAAAGTGTACGTTTCCCGAATATTGCCGCAAAATCTTATTAAGCAGAAGGTTTCGATTTCTTGCGATTGAACGTTTGCTTTGAACGTAAGAAACCTCTTTTGGCCGAAGCTGCTTTCGAACCAAAGCGGACGTTCAGCAGTAACTCCGGCAATGTGTTTTCTGACATGCTTTGCTTGAGTCCATCGCAAAACTGAATTCACGGGTACTTTGATCCCATGGCCACAGGTCTTAGTGATACCAACCTTGATTACGTACTGGGGATCATTCAAAAAAACCCAAATACCAAATTAAGTGTTATGTGTGAGCACCTGCAGATCGACAGTCGCGATCTTCTGAATCAATTGGCGATCTCAGTAGCAAGACTGTTTATTACGTGCGCCCGCGATTTTCATTACTGTGATGAGGTGATGAATATTGTCATCAGCGATATCGTCGATTTGTCCCTGCACGCGGATATGCCCCAGCCGGCATTCTCTATCTACCAGGCATTTGATGCAGGCGAGTACTGGCACAGCGGCGATGACCGCAACGTATTTCCTTGGGAGAAGTGGACAAGGCCTGAACTCGATAGAATTTTGTGTGAGGTCAATGGCGGCGCTACCGGGCTTTCGAAGTAGGGCCTACTGAACTCCCGAAGGATCACTTCTGACCGATAGCTGCCACTCACGCACGACTGCTTTCGGCCAATTGCGGACACTCATCAGCCACTCTGATGAGGTGCTGCGCTTCATGACATCGAAATCAGTAATCGAAGTCATGTCCCTACTCGTGCTTACACTTCAGAAATCATCGGACTCGCCGAAAGTTTGCATACGCCCTTGGGAACACCAGGTGGTATGGGGTGATGGGCGCACTCAATTGCGGCGCGACCTACACCAGTGTTCCACGAGCTACATAATCCTGCCCCAGCAGCGTGCTTTCCAAGGCGAATCCTAGGCCGTGGCTCATTTGTCCGGCTTGTTACCGTGTCCAAATCTGCTTAAGCGACTTCCCCCCCATCGCTTATGAGATTCCGCCGGATCTTGAATGAAGGTGGGCTTCCCATGGCAGGAATCAGGCAGAGTTTGCTTAGACGTGCCCATTCCCTGCATTGCAGAGATCCGCCTTATGAAACAGCCACTCGACCAAGCTCGTTAACTGATACGCCGGTTTGATCCAGCCAGATTTTACGTCGGGCGAACAATGCGGGAGCAATGACGTTAACTTCTGTTATCAACATGTCCAGTTCGGCGTTTTTCAGTTGGCCGTTTTCAACCAGCACCCGCCCCGCCACCATGGTCATGTCGACATCGCCACCCTGAACGGCATGGACTAGGTTGTGATGAAGGTTGGCCAGTGGCCCGTTAGTTATCAGCGGGGTCATTCTTGGTGTGTCCATGCGCACCGCGATGATGTCCGCTGCCTTGCCTTTTTCCAAGGAGCCAATCTGCTTATCCATTCCCAAAGCGCGGGCGCCGTCTATGGTTGCCATGCGGCATACCGACCAGGCGTCGAGGGCTGCGGCATTGAGGCTGGCGAATTTGGCCAGCAGGGATGAGACTTTCATCTCCTCGAACATGTCCAAATTGTTGTTTTCCTTTTCGCCGTCGGTGCCCAGGCCCACGGCTACGCCGGCCGCCAGCAGCTTTTCCACCGGGGCGGCACCGGACGCCAGTTTCATGTTACTGACCGGGTTGTGTGCCACGCCCACGTTGCGCTCGGCCATCAATGCAATTTCGCTGTCGTCGACCCAGACGCAGTGTGCCAGCAACACCTTTTTGGCATCGAGTAAGCCAAACTTCTCCAGTGCCTGTATCGGTCTGATGCCGTGTCGGCGCAGGGTTTCTTCAACGTCGAAGCGGCTTTCATTGCTGTGGGTGTGGAAGCCAATCTGATTGGCCTTGCAGATATCGGAGATGCGCTTCCAAGCCTTGGGCACGGCATAAAAAAGGTGCTCCAGTCCGACCCACACATTGATTCGGCCATTGGCTTCGCCGTGCCAGCTTTCGATCAAGGCTTCGTTGCTGTCGAGAGTCTCGAAATAGTCGTGATCCGGGTGTTCGGCAACGTAGGGCACCAGCACGGCGCGTATTCCCAGTTCATTAGCCGCTTCGGCACTGCCGTGCATGTAGCGCCACATGTCGACGATAGTCGTGGTGCCGGAAAGCAGTGCTTCGCTGTAGCAGAGCATGGACGCAAGGCGTGCTTCGGCAGGGAGCAGAACGCGGTGCATGGGGTCGATATATTGCTGCAGCCAGTCCCACACCGGTAGCCCTTCCGCCGTGCCGCGAAGGATGCCGGAGTGGCAATGGGTGTTGACCAGGCCGGGCATCAGTAGCCGGTCGGTGAAACGCCGAATCTTTGCCAAGGGGTATCGTGCGAGCAGTTCGCTCGCCGGTCCGACATCGGCAATCACGCCGTCGGTAATCAATACTGCGCCATCTTCGATGACGGTGTTATGGGCGTCCATGGTAAGCACTACGTCTGCCCGCAGGAGTTCGCTGATCATCATGCCAGTCCTTTTATTGAGTGTTTTTTGAAACATAGGTATCAGCTTTCGCCCAGTACCGCGGAACGGGCGGCACCGGCCTCGGCTTCTTCAGGCTGGGTGGGGCCATTGAACACGAGGTTGAGGATCAGCGCCGTGACGACGGTGAGGATGATTCCGCTTTCTGTGAACACCCTGCTCCATTGGGGCAGGTGGTGAAAGTACTGCGGCGAGACCATCGGGATCATGCCGATGCCGACGCTGGTGGCTGCGATCAGCAGGTTGTAGCGCGATTGCTCGAAGTCGACGGTAGCGAGGATGCGCACACCCATCAGCGTCACCATGCCGAACATCACCATACCGGCAGCGCCTAGCACATATTGCGGTGTTGAGGCGACGATGTAGGCAAGCTTGGGGAAGAGACCGAGGCCGATGAGGATCAGCGCACCGGCCATGCACACGTAGCGACTTTTGACCCCGGTCATGGAGATCAGGCCGATGTTTTGGGAGAACGAGGTGTAGGGAAATGCGTTGAACACGCCGCCGACGATAGCGCCCATGCCATCGGCCCGCAGGCCACGCACCAGGCGCTCCCGAGTAGTCGGACGACCGACCATGTTGCCAAGCGCCAGGAACATCCCGGTCGACTCAACCATGGTCACCAGCATCACCATGCACATGGAAACCACTGCCACGGCATCGAAAGTTGGCAGGCCAAAGGCAAAGGGAGTGATGGTGGAGAACCAAGGGGTTTGAGCAATACCATCAAGGACGATATCGCCACGAACGAAGGCAATGACGAAGCCAACCAGGACACCCAGTAAAACCGCGATATTGGCTATAAAGCCTTTGGCGAAACGGTTGAGCCCCAAGATCAACAGCAATTGGGCCAAGGAGATGGCCAGGTAGACCGGATTGCCATAATCCGGGTTGGGCTCGCCGGTAGCCAGAGTTGGTTGGCCACCTGCGGACCAGTCGATGCCGACGCGCATCAAGCTGATGCCGATCACCAACAGCACCGTTCCGGTCACCACCGGCGGAAAATAGCGCATGAGCCGGCCCATGATCGGCGCGAACAGCAGGCCGAACAGCCCTGACGCGATGATCGCGCCATACACGCCCGGCAGGCCGATGCCGGGAGTGAGGGCGATGGCGATCATCGGCGTGACCGAGGCGAAGGTCACGCCCATCATGATCGGTAGCTGGATGCCGAAAAAACGGTTGCCCGCACACTGCAACAGCGTGGCCAGGCCCGCGGCGAACAGATCGGCATTGATGATGAGGGTCAGTTGATCCTTGGGAAGTCTGAGTGCTGCGCCGAGAATCAGTGGCACGATGATGCACGCCGAATACATCACGAGCACATGCTGGAAACCGAGTACTGCCGTTTGTATCAGCGGCAGGCGCTGATCAACTGGGTGCACGCTATGGGTCATGTGTCCTCTCCTGAAAAGTAGTGTCGAGGCAGTGATGAGTTAAATAGTTATTGTGGTTATGGGTAGCGCGCAGCCAACATGCGCCTGGCCGTACTCGTTGTAAAAATGGGTCCTATTGATTTTTTTAATGGAGCAGCGATGAGGTTGTCCCTCGAACAATTGGCGGCATTTTCAGCGGTTGTCAGCGAGCGTTCATTTTCGGCGGCGGCCCGAAAACTGGGCAAGTCGCAATCTGCGGTGAGCATTTCCGTGGGCAATCTGGAAATCGATTTGGGGATCACCCTGTTCGACCGCAGTCAGCGCTATCCACAATTGACTAATGAAGGTCGGGCACTGCTACGTGATGCCGAGGCCATCCTGGGCCAGTGCTTCAACATGGAAAATCGTGCCAGCAGCCTGGCCGAGGATTTAGAGACCGAGTTGGTGATCAGCATCGATGAGGCAATTCCCTATGAATCCCTCGCGCCTGTGCTGCATGAATTTTCTCGGCGCTTCACTCATGTTGATCTGACTGTGCTGCACCCTTCCGGGCAGGACGCACTCGCGATGATTGAGGAGAAAAAGGTTTTATTCGGGGTGATGTGCACGCGAACCCGTTACCCGAGGAACCTGCAGTTCATACGCCTTGGCAGCATCACATTCAGCAACGTCGCCTGCCGCGACCATCCGCTGGCCGGGATGCCTACAGTCAGCTTCAACCAGTTGAGCAATTACCGTCAGTTGATTTACCTACCCTTCCAGGATCGCTTGCCCACCAGTGAATATCTCAACTCGCCCAACCATTGGCGCGTCGAAAGCTATTTGACCTTGATGGACATGCTGCGCGCTGGCATGGGCTGGGCTACCGTGCCCAAGCAATTGATGCAGGCCCTGCGGCGCAATGGGGAGTTTGTGGAACTGCAGCTGGAGGCTTACCCGTTTACTGACTGGAAAGTGGGCGTCGACCTGGTCTGGTCTTCAAGTTTGCGCTCGGGTAAAGCCGGTACATGGCTCCGTGATGCACTGGGGCGAACGTCGATAACAATGCAAAAAATGAAGGGAGCGACGGCGGGGAAGGAATGAAGAGAAAAGGGACAGGTGTTCTTTCAGGAAAAAACCTGCCCCATTCATGAAGTCACTTCAACTTAGCGGCGATCATAGTGGAAATCATTCGGGTGCTGATCGTATATCGATCCTGCCCATGGCTCCTTCCGGTGTGTCATGGGCAAGCAACGGGTGGAACCAAAACCGCATTGACGAGTTGAATCTAAAACAATGTTCTGACCTTGAGTAACGGCAGCCGTTGGCCGTTTTCAGCCGGTCACGACAGGCAGGAAATGGCCGAAAGCAGCCCTACCAACACATTCATCTTCACGAGCTGTTTCCGGGCAATCACTTACTCGCGAGGTATTCCTCAACCAACGATCGTGAACTCAGTCCCACCCAAAACCTCCCCATTAACCATCACCCAAACCCCATGCACCCCACCAAAATGCTTCCGCGTCGTAAAATCCTTTATCACCTGCCTTCTACCCACAACCACCTCCCCAAACCCCACCAAATCCACCACCTTCAACTTAAAAACCTTCCGCGAAACCCCGCCATTCGCTTTCACATAGTCAATCGCATAATCAATCACCAACCGCTGCTCATCTGCCACCGTCGACTTCACCGAAAATGACAAACCAATCGCATCCCCCAACCTCACAACACTCGGCTCAACCCGCACATCGATCAACTCAACCTCAGCCTTCTTCTCCGCACCAATTACCGCCAACGCGCGCATATCCCCCTGCTTAATCAAACTCCGCAACGCATGCTTGGCAATCCACGCCGTATGCTTTTCCTCCAGCGACCACCCCTCAATCACGTCCAGCACCCAACCCGGATGTTCCTTCGTTACATCATTCAAATGATTTGCCACGGACTTGCGCACGTACAAACTCTCGTCCGCCTTCAACCGATCCAATATCCCCGCCGCTAAATTCGGATTCGCCTGCACCGCTTCCAGTCGAAACGACCAGGGCAGGCGAGGGCGGCTGCCTTCGCTGGCCAGGCGGCGTACATGGTGATTTTCATCCAGCGCCCAGTCATGCATCAGTTCCAGCGAGCGTTCCAGGTCACTGCGCAGAAAGTGGCGGATGGCGAATTCAGAAGAGCCAAACGTGGTGAAGTACTTCAGCGCCTCCATCGAGGTATCGAACGCATGTCCGCCATAGCTGGCGACGTAATGCGGCAGGCACATGCTGACGAATCCGCTGTTGAGCCTCGGAGCAAGTTCAAACAACACTTCGAGGGAATCTTCATACCCGAGCGGCAAAACAGCGTGCAGGCTTTCGCTGACGCGGGCCATGCGTTGCATCACCGATAATTCGGTGAGTCCTTGATTGGCATGTTTGAGAAACGCTTTGGCCTTGAACGCGGGGTACACCGCGCTCATTTCGTCGGCGATGTGTCGCAGGCGTTCGGCGTTGAAGATTTCTTTGAGCGCGGGTGCGGCGGTGTCGGTTGTGCTCATGGTCAGGTCATCGGGGTGTTGATGAAGGCTTCGAGGCTTTCCGCGTAGGCGGTGTATTGGGCGATGCGCGGGTAGCGGTGGTTGTCGATCTGGTCGGGTACGACGAGGCCGGTGAAGCTCCACGCGACCGCGAGGCTGATGCCGTCCTGGGCGAGCGTGCCGTCGGTGGGCAGGTGGTAGGTTTCAAGTTGTTTTTCGAGGGCGGTGAAGGCGGCGGCGAGTTGGCTTTCGACGCGTTCGACCCACGGTTGGTATTGGATGTCGGCCGGGCGCAGGTTGCGTTCGTAGTAGAGCTGCACGGCTTTTTCGCAGGCGGCGAGGCTGAGGCCGATCAGGCGCAGGGACTGGGCGCGTTGGCTGAGGTCTTTCGGCAGCAGGGTTTTGCCGGTGGCGGCTTCGAGATAGTCGAGGATGAGCGTGGAGTCCATCAGCACGACGCCGTCATCGAGGATCAGCGTCGGCGCTTTGACCACCGGGTTGATCTGCTGGAATTGTTCGAAGTGGCGGAACACCGAGACCGACTCGTGTTCGAGGACGATGCCCAGGCGCTTGGCGGAGATCGCCACGCGCCGCACGTAAGGGGAGTCGAGCATGCCGATCAGTTTCATGACGCGTTCCTTCAAGTCGAACCGGTGGGAAGGCATAACCTAGCCGAGCTTGAAGCAATTGTCAGTCGCCGAAGTCTACCTGTTGGTGAATTTCGTCGACCCTGATCCGCTCGCTTTGCGGGCGCCTGTCGCTGGCGATGCGTTTGGTGCAGATCTGTACTGGATATGGGCAATCCTTCAGATCTGTTCTTTTATATGGACGGCAGCGCCCCTGAATCCGGGGGGATGCGAAGGCTACAGGGCATTTCTGAATGAAAACTCTGGCGGTCGAGAGTCATCGGTCGCAGGTCTTCGTTAGCCGTTTGTCTTCTATATACAGCCGCTCGATGGAATTTCTTGCTATAAACGCACTCCGAGTACCGCCATGAAGCCTGTGTCAGAGCAGTTTCCGGGCTTTGTCGGACGAATTCGCTGGATTTTCTGTTGCTGAGGTCGCAAGTCGGCCTTAGACTGCCGCCCCTCGTAAATTGAGTGCCGGGTGGCATTTGCAATAAACGATGCCTTTTCGACGGCCGCACGCGGTTTGCCGAAACGCTCCCTAATTCGCCTTAATGCACGTTTTTTTATAGAGATATCAATGACAAAGGACAAGTTGCTGGCCATGCCGGCAGATGACTACATGAATGCCGAGCAGCACGCTTTTTTCTCCGAGCTGTTGCAGAACATGAAAGTCGAAACCCACGAGCGCATTGAGCAAAATCGCATCGCCATCGAAAGCCTGGATACTCCGGCTGATCCGGCGGACGCGGCTTCGGTTGAAGAAGAGCGCACTTGGCTGGTGAACGCGATCGATCGCGACCAGCGCATGCTGCCGCAACTGGAACAAGCCCTTGAGCGCATCAAGGAAGACAGTTTTGGCTGGTGCGACGACAGCGGCGAGGCCATTGGCCTGAAGCGTCTGCTGATCAGCCCGACCACCAAGTACTGCATCGAAGCTCAAGAGCGTCACGAGCAGATCGACAAGCACCAGCGTCAGGCTTGATGCTGTGCGGTGACCCATGAATGTGGGTCGCCAGCAAAAGATCGCAGCCTTCGGCAGCTCCTACACGGAGATGTCGGGGCTGCGATCTTTGCTTTTGCTCGTCCGCAACATTTCCCGCCGATTCATTGACCTGCTGCAAGACCCCACGACTAACGGACCATAGATAATGGCGTTGTAGTGGCGTTTAATGCAGTCACAACAATGAAAACAAGCGTGGGGTGATGATATGACGAGAGATGGATCTCTGGTTGGGGCTCTGCCTGCACCAGTGCTGTTGCCGAAAAACCGCTGGCTCGCACCGACCCTGCAAAGCATCGCCCTGATGCTGTTGTTGGCCGGCATGACCCTGGGTGAGTGGTCGCTGTACCTCGCAATGCCGCTGGCGGTGCTGATTGTCTGGCTGCCGCGCCTGCGTTCCCGAGCCGTCCCCGCTGCACAGCCTGCCGATTCCGGCAGCGCTATTTCTGAATTGACCCGCGACCTTTCCTACACCACCAGCCATAACGCCTTGTCGGCGGCCGGCGTTGCCTTTTCGGTGAAAGAGCTGGCGAGCAAGCTCGAATCGCAACTGAATGCCGCCGCGCAAATCGTCAGCAACGCCGAAGTGATGATCGCCACTGAACACGCGACCTCGCAACTCAGCCGCGAAGCGCTCAACGCTGCCAGCGAAGCCCATCACAGCAGTGCGGCGGGGCGCACGCAATTGCTCGATTCGATCTCGCGCATGCACCAACTCAGTCAACGCGCCAACGCCAGCCGCGAGCTGATCGAAGCCTTGAGCGTGCGCAGCGATGACATCCAGCGGGTGACGCTGGTGATTCAGTCCATCGCCAGCCAGACCAATCTGTTGGCACTCAACGCTGCCATCGAAGCAGCCCGCGCTGGCGAACACGGGCGCGGTTTTGCCGTCGTTGCTGACGAAGTGCGTGGATTAGCAGCGCGAACCGCGTCGGCGACCGGCGAAGTCGGCGAGATGGTTGCCGATATTCAGCAACGCACCGCGCAAGTGGTCGAGCAGATTCGCGAGCTGTCCAGCGACCTGCGCACCGGCGTCGAGCAGGTCGAGCGCACCGGTCAGCACCTGGAAAACATCGCGCGACTGGCCGCTGGCGTGGAAACCCAAGTCGGCGAAATCGCCCGGGGCGCGGAAACCAACCGCGAGCAACTCGACAGTTTGTTCAAAGCCATCGAGCAGATGCGCAGCGATCTGGCGATCAGCGATCAACAAACCCGCCGCCTCGCCGACGCCGCCGTGCAGATGGAAGGGCAGGCGGAAACCATCAGCGAACGGCTCGCCGAAGTCGGCCTCGATGACTATCACCAGCGTATCTACGACCTCGCGCGTGAAGGTGCCAATCGGATTGCTACGCAGTTTGAAGCCGATATAGATCAGGGACGGGTCAATCTGGAGGATCTGTTTGATCGCCAGTACCAACCGATCCCGAATACTCAACCGGCGAAATTTCAGACCCGTTTCGATCGCTATACCGATCAGGTGCTGCCAGCGATTCAGGAGCCGTTGCTGCCGCGTCACGAAGGGCTGGTCTTCGCCATTGCCTGCACGCAACAGGGCTATGTGCCGACGCACAATCACGCATTCAGCAAGCCGTTGACTGGCGATGCGCAGGTCGATGCGCTGAACAATCGCACCAAACGCAAGTTTGCCGATCGCACCGGGATTCGCTGCGGTAGCCATCAGCAACCGGTGTTATTGCAGACATATACCCGCGATACCGGCGAGTTGATGCATGACCTGTCGGTGCCGATCATGATCAAGGGCCGGCATTGGGGCGGTTTGCGTCTGGGCTATAAACCCGAAGGTGCGCGCTGAGCGATTGTTACCTTTGCTGCAATGAATCTGTGCACGGCCGTTGCTGTTTCCTACCGTAGAAAACCATTAATCTAACTACGTAGTTAGCTAGCTAATGATTTTGGGAGGTCAGCATGCAGTGCAGAGTTGATGTCGCCGTGATGATCGGCAGCGGTGTCCCCGAGGGTTTGCGCGCGATGGGGCAAAGCGTCTGCTGGGTGGTGTTATTGAATGGAGAGCGGCGCGGCACCGCGTTCGCCAGTCGCGATGAAGCGGAAGAGTGCAAGGCCGCATGGCTTGCAGAATTACAAGCCAAGGCGGGTGACAGCCTGCACTGATCGGTTTTACTTGCCGCGGTGCAGGCGTACGTTCAATTCATCGACCATAACCGCTTCATCGCCGTCGGCACGTAACCATTCTTTGAGCAATTGCGCTTGTTGTGGCGACCAGAAGTCGGCGTCGATCAATTTGACGTCCGCAGGCAGCGGATGGGCCTCGATGAAATCGTCGATAGCGGAGCCTTCCGAAGGCAATCCCAGTTGGTCGAACAGGGTCGTCAGATTGTTTGCTGTCAGTTCCATCGTATGCTCCTTGGTGTGGGCGCCGGGGTGACGCGATCGAACACTCTCTTTATCTGAGGCAGCCGTTCGCCAGGAGTTCGATTTTCGATTCAAGTGAGCGGGCTAGCGCACAGGCTTCGTTATGGTCTTCGCGGAAACCTCTTACACGACCCGTCGATTTTTCCTTGATGTGAAAAAACGAGTTGCCAGCCGGTACCACTTGAAAACGAGGTGTCTGATCATCTGGTGTGGCGATACGCAGGATCAGCGGCGATGTGGCGCGTGCATCAGATGGCAGGGCAAAGTGAGTTAGAGTGCACATATGAAGTCCTTTTCATCGTTCGACCCCTATTTACAGGTCGGTTCGGGTAGTCGTAATGAGCATTGCTGCTCTAGAATCGCCAATACCTGTTGACGACGGGGGTTATCTAAAGCAATTTTTCAGTTGCGATATGTCGGAAAAGTGCTTTTTTTCGTGAGAATTTTCCCTAAAGTTCGTAGTCAGTTTTATCTGTCGGCCACTGAGGATTTTTCCTTCAAGCTCTGGCGACAGTTGAGGCAAGTTTCGCGAGTGACATTCCAGTAGTCTAAGAACCTCGCGAACGATGAGCTGTCTGCTCGCTTCGGACTTTTATTTGAGTTATTTGGCAGCATTGTCGGCCTGGCCGTTTTTTTGCCGTGCGCGTTTTCCGTGTGCGGCTTTTTCAGATGTGGGGATGTTTCTTTGGCAGTCAGTAACCTCGATATGCATGCTTTGTTCGTGCTGGGTGATTTGCGCGCGAAGCTGGTCAAGCTGTTTCAATCGCGTTTTGTTTACATCACCGAGCAGAGCGCCGAAGGCATTTACGTCGCCGAAATCGACACCGAAAGTGCCTTGGTGGTCGATGACAAACCCGGGCTCAAGCTCAAGGTTGGCGATCATTTCAGTGCGTCGGTCTTGCCCAGCCGTGAAGGCGGCAAGATGGACATCCGTTTTCGCGAAATCAAACTGACGGTCTATGGCTTGGGCGACTACGCCTTTGTCACGACGGCCGATGGCCAGGCGATTCTGTTCAAAGAAGGCCACAGCGTAGTCACGGTGTTCGCCGCCAATGAGCAACTGCAGGAAGGCCTGACCAAAACGCTGAAAGCCGTCACCGCCAAAGCCGCCAAGTGGCGCAAGGGCGAACTGGTGACGTTCAAGGCCAGCGAGTGAGCCGGGCGGATTTCCACTCGCAGAACCTCGACACGGCGCGCGAGGAGGCCCAGCGCTTGTACGCCGCCAAGGCGCCAATGCAGGGCGCGTGGCTGGGCTGGGTGGCGTCGCAGATCTACACCTTGCGGCCGGCGGAATACGCCGCCATGGTCAGACGCGAGCTACAAAGCTTGCAGGAAAAATCTGAAACATAACCTCGACCGGATCATCTACCTGAAAACACTGGAACCTCGGCTACAGTCAGTTGACTGAGTATTCAGAGGCTTGCGGTCTTCTGTCAGGCCATCCTGCCAATGCTGTGAACAGCACGAGGGGTAATAGATGAACGGATTTCGACGGTTATTGGCCGCCAGCGTGGCGACATTCGGGATGCTGACGTCGGCGCAAGCGGTGATGGCGGCCGAGACGCCGATCCATTTCGCTGACCTGAATTGGGAAAGCGGCAGCCTGATCACTGATGTGTTGCGCATCATCGTCGAGAAGGGCTACGGGCTGCCGACCGACACGCTGCCCGGCACCACCATCACGCTGGAAACCGCGCTGGCCAACAATGACATTCAGGTCATTGGCGAGGAGTGGGCCGGGCGCAGTCCGGTGTGGGTCAAGGCTGAGGCGGAAGGCAAAGTGGTGAGCGTCGGCGATACCGTCAAAGGCGCCACCGAAGGCTGGTGGGTGCCGGAATACGTGATCAAGGGTGATCCGGCCAAAGGCATCAAGCCGCTGGCGCCAGACTTGCGCAGTGTCAGTGACCTGAAAAAATACAAGGACGTGTTCAAGGATGCGGAAAACCCGAGCAAGGGCAGATTCCTCAACAGCCCGATCGGCTGGACCTCGGAAGTGGTCAACAAGCAGAAGCTGACGGCGTACGGGTTGCAGGACGACTACACCAATTTCCGCAGTGGTTCGGGCGCGGCGCTGGATGCGGAAATCAGTTCGTCGATTCGTCGCGGTAAGCCGGTGTTGTTCTACTACTGGTCGCCGACGCCGCTGCTGGGCAAATTCAAACTGGTGAAACTGGAAGAGCCGGCGTTTGATGCCGAAGCGTGGAAGACGCTGACGGATGCTGATAATCCCAATCCAAAACCGACCCGTTCGCTGGCTTCGAAGCTGTCGATTGGCGTGTCGACGCCGTTCCAGAAACAGTATCCGCAGATTACCGAGTTCTTCAGCAAGGTCGATTTCCCGATTGAGCCGTTGAACAAGGCGTTGGCCGAGATGAGCGAGAAGCACACGGCGCCACGGGAAGCGGCGGTGGCGTTTATGAAGGCGCATCCGGATGTGTGGCAGGCTTGGTTGCCGAAGGATGTGGCGGACAAAGTATCCGCAGGTCTATAGCCGACCCGATCCTGTAGGAGCTGCCGAAGGCTGCGATCTTTTGATTTTGATTGTTTTAAAAGCAAGATCAAAAGATCGCAGCCTTCGGCAGCTCCTACAGGTTTTTTTAGAATTTCGTTGCCACCGCCAATTCAAAAGTACGCGGCGTCCCGAGGTAATAAGCCGGCGACACATGCGCAAATTCGGCATACACCTCATTGGTCAAATTGCGCACCCGCCCGGTCACAGTCGTGTGCGAATCGACCTTGTAGCTGAGGAAGCTGCCGAACAACGTGTACGACGGCACCGTCATCGTATTGGCCGTATCGGCAAACACCGACGCCACATAGCGCGCATCAACCCCTCCTTGCCATTGCGGCGAAAAATCATAAGTCAGCCACAGATTGCCGACCCGATCCGGCACGTTGGTCGGCGTGTTGCCCTTGCGCGACACCACCACGCCGGCAGCGTTTTTCTCGGTGAAATCGTCGTACTGTGCATCGACCCAGGCGAAGTTGCCTTCGGCCAACAGCTTGTCGGTGATCCGCAGCGAACTGGCGATCTCAATGCCTTTCGACGTTTGCTGGCCCACCGGAATGCTGCTGGTCGGATCCAGTGGATCGGTCACGGCGAAGTCTTTGCGCTCAATCGTATACGCCGCCAGCGTCGCCGAACCGCGCCCGTTCAGATAATCGAACTTGCTGCCGATTTCCCATTGCTTGCCCGTCGAGACGTCGAAGTCCTGGGTGCTGTTCGGTTGTTCGGCGGCGGTGCTGTATTGCACGTAAACGTTGGCCGACGGGATGAACTGGTACGTCAGGCCAGCGCGGCCGGTGAGCGGCTCCCAACTGCGCTTGAGGTGCTTGGGATTAGCGGCGGTCACCACTCGGTGGTTGGTCACGTCGAGGTCGATATCGTCATAACGCAGACCGGTGAGCAGCGACAGTTTGTCGGTCAACGCCAAGCGGTTTTCCATGAACAGCGCTTTGGTGGTGACCTCGTTGGTCTTGTCGCTGATCAACGCCGGGTTGGTGCCGGGTATGTCGTAGAAATGCCCCGGCCGGTAGTTGTTCGGATCAACCGTGCTGGCGCCTTTGACGTTCAGCGGGTAGTTGGTGGTCTGGTTGACCTTGTATTCGAAACCGCCCGACCACGTCGTCTCAAGTCCCAACAGCGTGTTGTCGTGGCGCAGTTCGAACTGGTTGCCGTTCTGCTCGCCCTGATGGCGCACTTGATACGCGGTTGAGCGGTTCACCGCCGTGTTGTCGGCGTTGTACTGGTAGGTTTCGAGGTTGCGGTAATCGCGCTGGCTGTCGAGGTGATACAGCATGTTTCGCAAGGTGGTGCTGTCATTGATGCGGTAGTCGATGATCGAGCGCACCCAGATGGTTCGTTGCTCGTAGCGACCATCTTCGACGTTGTAGTTGTTGAAGCGGTTGTGTTTGTCGATCTTCAGTTCGCCGGCCTTGGGATTGAGCACTGGGGTTCCCCAATACGGACTGTCCTCGTGCTCGTCCTGGTATTCCAGCGCCAACGTATGTGACAGATCCGGCGTCAGGTCGCTGAGCAACGAGAACGCCACGCTCCAGGCATCGCGTTCCTGGCGGTCGATGTAGCCGTTGCTGGTGTTATGGCTGACGTCGAGTCGGGCGTAGTGCTGGATGTCGGCGCTCGGGGCGGTCAGCGCATGGTTGAGGCCGAACGCGGTTTCGGTGGTGTCGTAAGTGCCGTAGCTGACCCGGCCTTCGATGGCGTGCTCATCGCGCGTGGCGAGTTTGGTCACGTAGTTCAGCGAACCGCCGACCGAGCCTGCGCCGTTGATCAGCGACGACGGGCCGCCGACCAGTTCCACCCGGTCGTAGATCCACGCGTCCACCGGTCGGGCGAGTCCGCCGGAGACGTTGATGCCGTTGAACATCTGGGTGATCTGGCTGCTGGTGAAGCCGCGATAAGAGACGAATCCGCCGAAACCCGGCGGTGCGCTGGCATTGACGCCGGGCAGGGTGTTGGCGGCGTCCTGGAAGTTCTGTGCGCCATGGCGCTCGATGTCGTTGCGGTTGGCGATGGCCACCGAGGCCGGCGTGTCGCGCACGCTGAGGCCGAGGCGCGAGGCCATGCCGCTGGACTGGTCGAGGCTCAGGCCCGGTTCGACGCCGGATTCGCCATCGATGGTGATGGGCGCCAGATCCACGGTGGATTGCGCCCAGACGTTAACGGAAAGGCAGCCGCACAGGCTCGCCAGCAAAGTGAGTTGTTTCATCATTGAATCCTGAATGCTTGTCTAGGCGTCAGCGCACAGGCACACGCCGCGCGTTGGCGCAGTGGGCTGACAGATCAAAAAAGGCAGAAACACTCAGGCGAGCGGTGGGGCGCGAGGGTTGGCCGAGGGCCAGGTGAAGCGGGCAGGGAGGTCGGCGCTGACGATGGGCGCCAGCGGCGGGCTGTGTTGCTCCGGCAGAACGGCGAGGGTCAGGCTGGAGTTGAACGCCGGGCCCATGCCGCCGCCGACCGAGCACAGCGGACAGCCGAACGCCTTGGACAGGGTCGGCAGTTTTTCTTCGGTGGGGTTGCTGGCGATTGGCGCTTGCGTGGCCGGGTCGACCGTACAGAACTGGCCGCCGATACCGTTCAGCTGCATGCCGACCATTTGTCCGTGACCGATGCTGCAGGCGAACACGTTGAACAGGACGCAGCAATAGAGCATCCAGGCCAGCAGTGAGCGATCGGTACGGGAGAATTTCATGGGGCGGCACTTTACCGTACCGCCGATCGGTCGTGCACTTCAAAAAATGCCAACTAGGATGATTTGTTCAAATCCCTTTCCAAGGATTCTCGACCATGACCTTTGTGTTGGCTCAATGGCTGGTGACGGTTTTTGCGGTGATCGCCCTGGTGCATGTGTACTGGGCGCTGGGCGGGCAATGGGCGGCGGTGGCGGCCGTGCCGCAAGTGCCGGTGCAAGGTTTGGTTGCGACGGTGCGCCCGGCGTTCAAACCTTCCGGCTGGATCACGTTGCTGGTCGCGGCGGCGCTGTTGGTGATTGCGGCGCTGGTGTGTATGCGCGTGGGTTGGGGCTTCGCGCCGGTGCATCACTGGTTGCTGCAATGGGGGATCAGCGCGATTGCGCTGCTGCTGTTCGCCCGGGCGATTGGTGATTCGAACCTGGTGGGGTTTTTCAAAGAGGTCAAAGGCTCACGGTTTTCACGGCTTGATACGTGGGTGTATTCGCCGTTGTGCGTGGTGCTTGGCGCGGGATTGCTGGCTGTTGCCTGGGTGTGAGCAGACGCCCACCCAGAGGCCGAACTCTCATTTCCACTGTAGGAGCTGTCGAGTGCAACGAGGCTGCGATCTTTTGGCTTTTAAAAGATCAGGATCAAAAGATCGCAGCCTCGTTGCACTCGACAGCTCCTACAGACCCACAATCACACAGTCCCATGATTCCGCAGCACCTATAAGCGTTGGGGTTTCAGGGTTTGGCCACGCGCCATAGGTACCATGCGGCGACTGTGCGGTGCGGGCTCCAGGCCTGGCCGATGTCGATCATCTGTTTGCGTGTCGGTTGTACGTCGAGGCTTTTCAAGCGCCGATAACCTTCACGCACGCCGAAGTCGTCCGCCGGCAGAATGTCCCTGCGTTCAAGGCTGTAGATCAGCAGCATTTCCACCGTCCAGCGACCGACCCCGCGCAGGCTGATCAAGCGTTCGATCAGCGCCTCATCGTCCATCGCCAGGGCCGTCGCGTAATCCGGCACCACACCGTCCAGCGTGGCTTGGGCGATGCCTTGAATGGTCGCGATCTTGCCGCCCGAAAAGCCGCAACTGCGCATTCGATCAAAGTCAGTCGCGAGGATCTGCTCGGGGCGCGGAAAGGACTCTCCGCCAAACAACTCCACCAGCCGCCCGACAATTGCATCCCCAGCCTTGGCGTGCAGTTGCTGATAGGCGATCGCCCGCACCAGCGACTCGTACGGATCACGCGCCGGATACGGTTGATGCAGGCAAGGGCCGACAGCGGCGATGTGCTGCTGCCAGTCTTCGTCGAGCGCGGCCAGAAATTCGCTGGCTGCTTGATAGGCGGGCATGCTTTTCAAATATCCCTTCGTGTTGATGAATCAATGGGTCAGAAAGCCAAGGGCTGCGTGAGCTGTACCGCGGCGTTTTCCAGCCTCAGCAGAAATGCCTTGCGCGGCTGTCCTCCACCATAGCCGGTGAGCGAGCCATCCGCGCCGATCACCCGATGACACGGCACCACAATCGATAAACGATTGTGTCCGTTGGCCAGGCCCACCGCGCGACTCGCGCCGGGTTTGCCCAGCGCGGCGGCGATGGTGCCGTAGGTGCAGGTCTGGCCGTAGGGGATTTGCCGCAGCGCCGACCAGACCTGCCGCGCAAACTCGCTGCCGGGCAAATGCAGCGCCACGGTAAATTCGCTGAGTGTGCCGGCGAAGTACGCCGCCAGTTGCTGTTCGATCTGCTGCAGATGTCCGTTGTGTCCCGGCACGACCGCATAGCCGTAGCGGTTCTGCAATTCCTCGACTTCGCGGGTCAGCGCCGGGCGATCAAGAAACTCCAGCAACACCAGCCCACGATGTTCGGCCATGGCGATCATCGGCCCCAGCGGCGTGGTCAGGCGGGTGAACAGCAACGGTTCACTCTGCGCCGCGCGCCCCGGCGTGATGTGGAATGACTTCTGAAACGCATCACGAAAACCGCTGAGCGATTCATAGCCCGAGTCGAACGCGGCGTGATCAATCGACGTGCCTTGTTTGATCCCGCCCAACGCCATGCCCAATCGACGCGTGCGCAGCCAGGCATGGAAGGTCATGCCGAAATGCTGTTTGAACCAGCGTCGCAGCTTCAGCGGTTCGATGCCTTCGGCGAGCAATTGCGCATCGCTCCAGCGCACCTCGGGATCAGCTTCGACTGCTTTGAGCAGCGTCTGCACCCAGTCCGGCGCAATGGCGGCGGCGTCCAGCGGTTTGCAGCGCAGACAGGCGCGATAACCGGCCGACATGCATTCATCGGCATGGGCGAAAAACTCGACGTTCTCCGGTTTCGGCTTGCGCGCCGTGCAGCTCGGGCGGCAGAAAATCCCGGTGGTTTTCACGGCCGTGAAGAACACGCCTTCATAGGCAGTGTCGCGTTCAAGCATGGCGCGAACCATTTCGGCGTGGGGCGGCAGGATAGCGGTTTGTATGTTCATGGCTTGAGAGTAAAACCAGATTGTCGATGGCTCCACCGAAAAATCGACAGTGAATTCCCACATCACCTGAACTACCGTGTAGGAGCTGCCGAAGGCTGTGATCTTGATCGTTCCCACGCTCTGCGTGGGAATGCAGCCGCGGACGCTCCGCGTCCAAAGATCAAAAGATCAAAAGATCAAAAGATCAAAAGATCAAAAGATCAAAAGATCAAAAGATCGCAGCCTGCGGCAGCTCCTACATTGTGAGGCGTTGAGTTATGCATCTGTTTTCCATTCATCACATTGATCACATCGTTCTGCGCGTCGAGGATCTGCAACGCAGCATCGATTTCTACAGCCAGGTTTTCGGCGCCGACGTGGTCAAACGCAACGAGCCGCTGGGCCTGATCCACCTGCGCGCCGGCACCTCAATGATCGACCTCGTCGACCTGCAAGGCGAACTCGGCCGCAAGGGCGGCGGGGCGGCCGGGGTCGAGCGGCGTAACGTCGATCACTTCTGCCTGCGCATCGAACCGTTCGATGAAGCCGCGCTGACCGAACATCTGCAATCCTTCGGCCTGACCGTGGCCAAAGCCGAATCGCGTTTTGGCGCAGAAGGCAAAGGCCTGTCGCTGTATTGTTTCGACCCTGACGGTAATCAGGTCGAACTCAAAGGCCCGTCCGAGGCGTAAACCTCACGCCCGTTTCGCCAGCAGCAACACCGAAGCCGCCGCCGACAACAGTCCCGCGCAGCAGCGATTGAAAATACGCTTGCCGCGCGGCTCGGCGAACCAGCGGCGCATGTGCAGGCCCATGTAGGCGTAGGCGCTGATGGCGATCCACTCCAGCGACAGAAACAGCACGCCCAACACGGCGAACTGTGCTGGCACCGGGCGGCCAGGGTCGACGAACTGCGGCAAAAACGCGGTGAACAACAGGATCGCTTTCGGATTACCGGCGGCCACCAGAAACTCCTGTCGCGCCAACGCCCAGAATCCCACCGAAGCCCCGGCTATTTCCTCCTCGGTTTCGGTGTTGGCGCGCCACAGTTGCCAAGCCATGTACAACAAATACCCCGCGCCCACGATCTTGATCGCCTGAAACAGCCATTCCGACGTCTGCAATACCACCGACAGACCGGCGCCCGCGAGCGCAATCATCCCGGCAAACGCCAGAATCCGCCCGACGCCCGCCGAGCAGGCGCGCTGAAAGCCGTAGCGCGTGGCGTTGCTCACCGACAGCAAATTGTTCGGGCCGGGGGCCATGTTCAGGGCGAAGCAGGCGGGGAGAAACAGCGACAGCGTGGCGAGATCCATGACAGCACTCCAGAAACCAGAAGCGCATTTTTATCACAGCCCCCGTGCGGCCCGACCCGTACAGTCAGGCAGTGCTGTCACGGTACAGCGCCCGGCGGTACTGGCGAAACCGTTCGAACTTTTTACGAAATCTGAAACTCTGAAAGGTCAGAGGGCAGTGGTTTCGTCTGAAAAAACTAGTCGTCGGGTCAGAAAAATGACCTGTGCCGTGTAAAATCCCTCGATGCATTGCCAACCCCGAATGGCCCCAGGCGGCCTCACCAAGAGCGATCTACATGCAAGCAAAGGCCCGTGAAGTTTATGTGCCACCGGTGCTGCAAGATCTGCGAGCCGGCACTGCCGACCTGCACATCGCGCTGGAAAAACGCCTTCCTTTTTTCTCCGACGCCCTCGATATTCAGGCTTTTCAACGGCTGATGCAGGCTTACTACGGCTTCTACCTGCCGCTGGAAAGCGCATTGCTGGACAGCCACTGCATCCCCGCCGATTTTGATCTGAGGCCACGTCTCAAAACCGCCACCTTGCACGGCGACCTGCAAGCGTTGGGCGTCGCGGATGAAGCCATCAACCGCCTGCCGATCTGTAGCCAATTGCCGCAGATCAATTCCGGCGCTAGCTGCCTCGGCATACTCTACGTGCTCGAAGGCGCAACGCTCGGCGGGCAAATCCTGCGCCGGGAAATTTCTGCGCGGTTAGGCCTGGAAGCCGATAACGGCGCGGCTTTTCTCGATGTCTACGGCGCCGCCACCGGCCGTCGCTGGCGCGATTTCATGGAATACCTGGGCAGTCGACCGATGGATGCGGACGAGCGCAAGGCCGTAGTGGCGGCCGCACACACCACATTCAGTTGTTTCGAGCGCTGGCTCGAAAGCCGGGAGGTACTGGCATGACTCCGCAAGACAAACAAGCCTTTGAAGAACTGCTGGCCAACTGTGCCGACGAACCGATTCGGTTCCCTGGCGCGATCCAGCCGCACGGGTTGCTGCTGACCTTGAGCGAGCCTGCGCTGGAGATCATTCAGGTCAGCGCCAACGTCGAAAGCCTGCTTGGTCGTCCGGCGCTGGCGCTGATCGGTCAACCGCTGCAAAGCCTGATTGGCGAGGAACACGCCGCGCAAGTACGCGAGACGTTGCAACAGCCGACGCTGTCCGACTCGGCGCCATTGCTGTTTCGACTCAACGACATGGCGTTCGAAGGCTTGCTGCACCGTCATCAAGGCGTGTTGATTCTCGAACTGGAAATCCACGTCGAAAACTTCCAGCCGCGTAACGTGGCGGGCAGCGAAACCCATTTGGGCCGCATGCTCCAACGGCTGCAAGGCGCGACGACGTTGCAGGCGCTGTACGACATCAGCGTCAAAGAAATTCAGGCGATGACCGGTTACGACCGGGTGCTGATTTATCGATTCGAAGAAGAGGGTCACGGCCAAGTCATTGCCGAAGCCTCCGATCCGTCGATGGAAGTGTTCAACGGTCTGTTCTTCCCGGCGTCCGACATTCCCGAGCAGGCCCGCGAGCTGTATCGCACCAACTGGCTGCGGATCATCCCGGATGCCGCGTACGAGCCGGTGCCGCTGGTGCCGAAGCTGCGTCCGGACACGCAAACGCCGCTGGACTTGAGTTTCGCCACGCTGCGTAGCGTGTCGCCGATTCACTGCCAATACATGAAGAACATGGGCGTGCTGTCGTCGATGAGTATTTCCCTGCTCAAGGGCGACAAACTCTGGGGCCTGATCAGCTGCGGCAACCGCGAACCGCTGCATGTGCCGCACGAATTGCGCGCCGCCTGCCAGACCATCGGCCAGGTGTTGTCGCTGCAAATCAGTGCGATGGAGGCGCTGGAAGTCAGCCGTCAGCGCGAAGCAAAAGTCGACGCGCTGGCGATGCTCAATCAAGCGATGATCGACTCGCCGCAGAATGTATTCGACGGTCTGGCCAACCAGCCTGAAGTGCTGATGGCACTGACCGGCGCCGGCGGCATTGCGATCATCGAAGACAAGCAATTGCACCGTTACGGCAACTGCCCGGAGCCGGACGAAATCCGCGCCCTGCACAAGTGGTTGCAGGACAGCGGCGAGGCGGTTTTCTCCAGTCATCACTTGGCCAGCGTTTACCCGCCGGCCGCGCACTATCAGCAAGTCGCCAGCGGTGTGCTCGCCATGAGCTTGCCGAAACCGGTCGACAACGGCGTGCTGTGGTTCCGCCCCGAGGTGAAGGAAAACATCAATTGGAGTGGCGATCCGCGCAAGCCGCTGGATCTGGAAAACTCTGACGCCGGCCTGCGGCTGCGCCCGCGTACGTCGTTTGAAATCTGGAAAGTCGAGATGGCCGGGATCTCCACCAAGTGGAGCCACGGCGATCTGTTTGCGGCCAACGATCTACGGCGTTCGGCGCTGGAAAATGATCTGGCGCGGCAGGTTCGACGCGAGCAGGAAGCGGTGCGTGCCCGTGATGAGTTGGTGGCGGTGGTTTCCCACGATCTGCGCAACCCGATGACGGTGATTTCGATGCTCTGCGGCATGATGCAGAAGGCTTTCAGCTCTGACGGCCCGCATACGTCGCGACGGATCTCCACGGCCATCGACACCATGCAACAAGCGGCCGGACGCATGAATACGCTGCTGGAAGACTTGCTCGACACCTCGAAAATCGACGCCGGGCGCTACACCATCACCCCGCAGAAACTCGACGTCGGGCAGATGTTCGAAGAAGCACAATCGCTGCTTGCGCCGCTGGCAATCGACAAGGACATCAGCATTTCCTTTGAAGCCGACGCGGATCTGAGCATTCATGGCGATCCTGAGCGGCTGTTTCAGGTGCTGTCGAATCTGATCGGTAACGCGATCAAATTCACTCCGCGTCTGGGCACGGTCGGCGTGCGTGCGAAGTCGGTGGGCGATGAAATTGTCTTCACCGTGCGCGACAGCGGCGAGGGTATTCCCAAGGAAAACCTGCCGCACGTGTTCGATCGTTACTGGACGGTGAAGGACGGTAACCCGACTGGCACGGGATTGGGTTTGTACATCACCCAAGGCATCGTCGAGGCCCATGGCGGGCGGATCGTCGCCGAGAGCGAACCGGGGCAGGGCAGCGAATTCCGCTTCACCGTGCCGCGCCTGGACTAACCCACAAAATCCCCTGTAGGAGCTGCCGAAGGCTGCGATCCTTTGATCCTGTTTTCAAAAGACAAGATCAAAAGATCGCAGCCTTCGGCAGCTCCTACAGGGGAGGGTGATTTTCTTCAATACCGGGGATCGGGCGCTGGTTAGGGTGGGCGCCTTGTTCCTTGTTTTGAAGCAGGTGTGCGATGAGTCTGATTGTTTCGATGGCGGCGTTTGCGCTGGCGGCGTCCATCACGCCGGGGCCGGTGAATATTGTGGCGTTGAGTTCGGGGGCGCAGTTCGGCTTTCGCGCCAGTCAGCGGCATGTTGCCGGGGCCACGTTAGGATTTGTGTTGCTCTTGGTGCTGATGGGGTTGGGGCTGCATGAAGTGCTGCAGCTGTGGCCATTCATGACCCGCGTGGTGCAACTGGCCGGGGTGGCGTTTTTGCTGTTCATGGCGTGGAAATTGGCTATCGATGACGGGCAACTGAACGCCAAGGATTCAGCGCGGGCGCCGTCGATGCTGTACGGCGCGGTGATGCAATGGCTCAACCCCAAGGCGTGGCTGGCCTGTGTAGCGGGGATGGGCGCGTTTGTCGCCGATGGTGAGGCGCGGCTGGTCTGGCAGTTTGCGGCGGTGTATCTGGTGATCTGCTATGTGTCGGTGGGATGCTGGGTGTATGCCGGGACGTTCTTGCGCGGGTATTTGAGCAATGCGGCGGGGATGCGCTGGTTTAACCGCAGCATGGCGCTGTTACTGGCAGTCAGCGCAATCTACCTGCTGATCACCTGACCCCTTGTAGGAGTGAGCCTGCTCGCGATAGCGGTCTTTCAGTAAAAAATGTGTGGCTGACACACCTCTATCGCGAGCAGGCTCACTCCTACATTGGATCGCGGTCAGCCGCGATACTGGCCGGGGGTTGCGGCCAGGTGTTGTTTGAACGCGCGCTGAAAATGCGCCTGATCAGCAAACCCAGCCTCCAGCGCCACATCGGCAATCAACTGCCCGCCACGCAAACGCTCGCGGGCAAACTGGATGCGCTGATTGACCAAAAACGCATGCGGGGTCATGCCGTAATGCTGCTTGAACGCGCGGATCAAGTACGACGGTGACAACTGCGCCGCCGCGCAAATATCCTCAAGGCTGAGCAGTTCCGTGCAGTGCTCACGAATAAAATCCGCCGCCCGTTCCAGCTTGAAATTCGGCTCGCGCAACGCTTGCCCGGCAGGGTTCAGGCGCCATTGCAGATCGCTGAAAAACTCCACCGCAGTGCTCTGTTTACGCAGCACATCCTGCTGATCGTCGACCAACACTTCGTACAGCGCCATCAAGCCGCGAAACAGCGCTGCATCCTGCAAGTGCGTGGCGGAAAACCGGCGAAATTCCAGATCCTCACCAAACCCCAGCTGATGCTGCAAATCCGTCAGCCACGGCGTCTCGACGTACAGCATCACGTACGACCATGGCTGATCATCAATCGGATTGCAGGCATGCACGTCGCCCGGATTCATCAACACCACCGTGCCCGCCGCCACCTCGAACTGCGCCTGTTCATGCACATAAGTACTGCGCCCGGCAGTGATCGCGCCGATGGAAAAGTGCGCGTGGGAATGCCGGGCGTAACAGACTTCGCGACCATCGGCGATGGCCCGTGCTTCGATGAAGGGCAGGGCGCCGTCGCGCCAGAAGCGCGGGGCTTTTTCAGGGTTTTTGGCGGCAGCGTGTTTCATTAGGGTTATTCCCGGCAGGCCAGTGCCCGAGTGTATTAGCTCTGGCCGGCAAAGGCCCGTTCCAGTTCGGCAATGTCGAGTTTTTTCATTTTGAACATCGCCTGCATGGCCCGCTGCGACTTGCTGGTGTCGGCGTCCAGCATCATCTGCATGAACGCCACCGGGACGATTTGCCACGACACGCCGAACTTGTCCTTGAGCCAGCCGCATTGCTGCGCCTCGACCGGGCCGCCCGCAGACAGTTGGCCCCAGAAATGGTCGACTTCTTCCTGATTCTGACAATTGACCTGAAACGAAATCGCTTCACTGAACGTGAACATCGGCCCGCCATTCAGCCCGGTAAACGTATGGCCATCGAGCTCAAAACTGACGGTCATCACCGCGCCTTCCGGCTTGCCGTGAAATTCCTGACCGACCTTGCTGTAGTGGGTCAGACCAGTGATTTTCGCGTGATCGAAGATCGAGCAGTAGAACTTCGCCGCCGCTTCGGCCTGATCATCGAACCACAGGCACGGCGTGATTTTTTGAAAGCGTTGCATGGCAGTCATCCTCGGCAGGTTAGACACGCTGGACTTTCAGCGTAGACAGTCCTTGGTCGAATGGCAGTGCCGTAGATCGACAAGTCGCGGCGTCAAAAATCCCAGCGCGCCGCCAGTTGCAGGCTGCGCGGTTCGCCGTAGAAGCCGGTGCCGAAGTTGCCGAGGCCGGTGTAGTAGGTTTTGTCGAAGAGGTTTTTCACATTGAGCGTGGTGCTCAAATGTTCGTTGAAGCGGTAGCGCGCCATCGCGTCGATCAGGTAATAACTGTCCTGAGTGATGCGCACGTTCTGATCGGCACCGGGCTGGAATACGTTGCCGAAGAATTCGCTCTGCCAACTGATGCCGCCGCCCAGGGTCAGGTTTTGCCAGACACCGGGCAGGCGATAGCTGCTGAACAGGCGGACTAACTGCTCCGGCGCGGTGGTTTGCAGGATCGAGGCATAGACCGGATCGCCGTTGGCATCGCGGGTGTGGTTGTAGGCGTAACCGGCGGAGAGGTTCCAGCCGTCGGCGACTTCGCCAGCCAGTTCGAACTCGAAACCGTTGGTGGTCGCGCCTTGCACCGCGCGATAAACAGCCTGCGTGTCGAAGTCGCTGACCTGCTCGGCGACGTTGTCTTGTTCGATGCGAAACACGGCAAAACTGGCGTTGACCCGACCGTCGAAATATTCGGCTTTTATCCCCGCTTCATAGCTGTCGCCTTGCACCGGGTCGAGCACTTGGCGCGAATCGTCCTTGCTCAATTGCGGCTGATAAATGCGCGTGTAACTGGTGTACAGCGAGTAGGTAGCGTTGAGGTCGTAGAACGCGCCGGCGTAAGGCGTGACCACACCGGTCTGGCGGTAGCCATCACGCACATCGACCGTGGCCGGGTCACTGTAGTCGAGGTGGTCGCTGGCGGTGAAATCACTGACGCGTCCGCCGAGGATCAGCGCCAGATCGTCGCTGGCCTTGAAGCGGGTCGAGACGTACGCGCCGGTCTGGCGTTGGCTGATGTCGTCGGTGCCGATCTGCGGGATATCGGGTTTTGCGAACTCGCCGTGCCAGTCGAAAATACTGCCGTCCAGCGGCGGATAAACCGAGCCGTACACCGGGTTGTTCTGGCGCGTGTTCATCGACATGAAACCGACGATCATCTGGTGCTCGCGACCGAACAACGAGAACGGCCCATCGAGGTTGAGATCGACGTTGTCCTGCACCTCGTCGCCCTTGAATTTGCCCATGTAGAGGAACATGCCATCGCCGGTCACCGGATCTGGATTACCGCCGCTGGCCGAGCCGAGCAAGGTGTCGTGCTCGCGGTGTTTGCGGTCGTAGCTGAGCTTCAGCGTCCAGTCGTTTTGCAGTTGTCGGGCGACGGAAGCGAACAAGGTTTGGTTGCTGAAATCGCGACGGCTCCAGTCAGTGGCCGGGTTGAACGAACGGGAGAAATTCGTCCGTGAACCATCGCTGTAGAACATCGGAAAACCGGTCCAGCTCGCGCCGCGTGAGCGCGTGTTTTGCTGGTCGAAACCGAAGGTCAGCAGAGTTTCCGGACTGAGATCGGCTTCGACGATGGCGTAGGCGATGTCCTTGGTGTTCTGGTAGTGATCGGCGTGGGCGCTGCGTTCCTGATGGACGCCGACAAAGCGTGCACGCAGGTTGCTGTTCAGAGCGCCGGAGATATCGGCTTCGCTGCGGTAGTTGTCCCACGACCCGACGCTGCCGCTGAGCGCGGCTTTGAACACCGGAGTAGGGCGTTTGCGGATCAGGTTCACCGTGGCCGAAGGGTCGCCCGAACCGGTCATCAAGCCCGTCGCGCCCTTGATGATTTCGACGCGGTCGAAGGTCGCCATGTCGGTGCTGGTGGTGCCGTAATCGTAGACGCCGTCGTAGTCGGTATTGACGCCGTCGTACTGGAAATTGGTGATCGGTGCGCCACGGCTGGAGAACTCCCAGCGCTCGCTGTCGTAGTTCTGCACGCTGATCCCCGGCGCGCGGCGCAGCACATCGGCGATGCCGTTGGCGCCTTGGTCATCGATTTGCTGGCGGGTGATTACGGTCAGCGATTGCGGGGTTTCGCGCAGCGACAGCGCCAGGCCGGTGACGGATGCGCTGACGCCGGTGGTGTAGGCGTGGGTGTCCTCGGTGATCGCGCCGAGGGTTTTTCCATTAATGTTGGTGGCGTCCAGTTGCAACGGATCTGCAATGGCTGCGCTGCGCAAAACATAACCGCCGTCCGTTTGCGGCTGGGCTTGCAGGCCGCTGCCCTTGAGCAGGATTTGCAGCGCCTGTTGTGGCGTGAAATCGCCGCTGAGGCCGGGGCTGCGCTTGTCCGCTGCAAGGTCATTGTGCCCGGCGATAAACACGCCGCTTTGTTCGGCGAAGCGGTTGAGCACTGTGACCAACGAACCGGGCGCAACCGAATAATGCTGAATCTGCCCCTCCGCTAACGCACACATCGCCGACATGGCAGACGCCAAGGCCAGGGCGAAACGGGTGCGGGCGAGGGTAGAGCGCAACATGGAGTTCCCGGGGCAATCAACGAAATGAGGGGGCTAGTGGTTAACCGAATGAACCCACCAAAAGGGAACCGCGATATGAAAAAAACCTCAGGCTTTCGGCCCGACGCTGACCCACCAATCGAAGGTTTTGTTGATGCGGATCGGCAGCGCCGCTTCCAGCAGGCGAAAGGCTTGATCGGTGTCCTTGAGCGGGAATGAACCCATCACCGGCAGCGCGGCCACGACCGGATCGCAATGCAGATGCCCCGCTCGATAGCGGCTGAGTTCTTCGATCAACTTGCCCAGCGGCAGGTTATCGGCCAGCAACACACCCCGGCGCCAGGCCTCGCGGGAGGGATCGGCAGCGCTGGTGATGTTCATGCGTTCAGTGCTGAAGTTGATTTGTTGGCCGGCCTGAATCACGGCGGTTTCGCCCTGACGGTTAGTGGCTTCGACCGCGCCTTCAAAGACATTCAGTACGGTGTTGTGCTCGTTCTGCCGTACGCTGAAACGCGTGCCCAGCGCACGCATGTGGCCATGTTCGGTCTCGACCCAAAAGGCTCGGTCGAGGTCTTTGGCTGTGTCGATCAGCACTTCGCCGGCGCGCAGTTGCAGCAGGCGCTGGTGCGCATCGAAACGCACATTCAGGGCACTCAAGGCGTTGAGCCAGATGCGGCTGCCGTCGCTCAACGTCGCTTCGCGGGTTTCGCCGGTGCCGGTCGAGAGGTCGGCAGAAAACCGCTCGACTGAATCCATCAGCGGCGTGTTGCGCTCGATCGCCCATCCGGCCATGCCGGTCGCGGCCAAAATCAACAAATTTTTGAGCGACTGACGACGGCTGATTGACGTGCGCGCGCTGCTGCGCAAGGTGTGGCTGACGGCTTCGGTCTCTTGCTGCAACGGCGCAAAACGCTGGCCGACCCGTTCGATATAACGCCAAGCCGCCTGATGCTCGGGGCTCTGTGCGAGCCAAGCCTGCCAGCGCAGATGTTCTTGCTCGGCGACCGGCTCGTCATGCAATTGCACGTACCAGTGCGCCGCTTGTTCGAGGCTGGCGTGGCTGAGTGTTTGCGTGGCGTTATTCAATCAGCAGACCATCGAGTTCGGCTTCAAGAATGGCGCAATGCATCATTGCCTGCGCCAGATATTTCTTGATCATCCGCTCGCTGACGCCGATCTGTTCGGCGATCAGTTTGTAGGGCATGCCGTGCAATTGCGCGAGGATGAACGCGTCGCTGACCCGCTGCGGCAGGCGCTGCAGCATGGCGTCCACTTCCAGCAGCGTCTCGACGATGATCGCCTGTTGCTCGGGCGAGGGCTGCAGGGCCGGCGGGCGATTGGCGAGGGTTTCCAGCCAGGTCTGTTCCAGTTGCCGACGGCGCCAGTGATCGACGCACAAGCCGCGGGCAATGGTCGCCAGATAAGAGCGTTCGTGGACTTCGCCGTTGAAGGTTTGCGGACGCTTGAGCACGCGGATGAAAGTATCATGCGCGAGGTCGGCGGCATCCATTGCGTTGCTCAGGCGCCGACGCAATAGCTCGTGCAGCCAGCGGTGATGGCTGAGGTAGAGATTCTGCACGAGTGAGGTGTCGGCGACCGTCATCAGAGCAAGCGTCCAGAGTGACCGTTGCGGGTCTAAATAGGAATGGGTCGCGATTAAAGCAAAAGGACGCAGGTCGCGCAAATGATATTGGTTTGCTTTTAGGCGGTGGCGTTGATGGTTTGAGCTGAATGTAGTCATAATGACAAATACCCGAGTCAAAAAGACCTTTATTGATCTGTGTCAATTTGACTCTGATTTTTGCAGGTGGCTGATTTTGTTGGATTATAAATCTGGCACGAGACTTGAAGTGGTCAAGGTACAAAACTGAACAGCTCAGGAGACCGCTACCATGCTCACTTTCTTCGAAAGCCCGCTGAACGTTCTGCACCTGTCGAGCAAAGTCCTTGTTGCCGGTCTGGTCATGTTGTTGGCCGGGATCTACGGGGCTTACCTTTATGACGGTCACATGCCGATTGCGCTGCTAGTGGCGATGCACGCGCTGACTATCCTCGGCCCGACCCTGATCAAAATCGGCTACGTCATGCGTTTGTTGGCGCAGTATCGTCTGCGCGGCCCGCGATTGATCCTGCAAACCGCGTAACCACCGGTGGGAGCGGGCTTGCTCGCGAAGACGTCGTGTCAGTCGATACTTTTTTATCTGACCCACCGCCTTCGCGAGCAAGCCCGCTCCCACATTTGGTATGCGGTGTTGGCGGGATCAGCGGCCGGCGCTAACAGGGCTGGATTTGAGGTGATTTGGCGGCGGCGCACATCACTCCTGTGGGAGCGGGCTTGCTCGCGAAGACGTCGTCACAGCTGCCTATTCGCTCCCTGACAGACCGCTTTCGCGAGCAAGCCCGCTCCCACGGGGGTTAGCGGTGTTTTTGCGATATCAGCTGCGCTCAGCCACCATCAGTAATGACTGCGGCACCGGGCTTTGCGGGTGCTGCGGTTCTTGTAGGCTGACCAGCCGCAACCCGGCCATGTCGAGCGCATTGAACCAACTCGACAACGTGCGGAAATACCACGGCATCGGCTGCCACTGGCCCTTGAACCCGGCGAACGATTCTTCGCGCCAGCCGTCCTGATAATCGCCTGCCGCAACGGCCCATGGGTGCAAGGTCTGGATGATCAGGGCGCCGCCCGGAGCCAGCAGGGCATTCATCGCAGCCAGCAATGGAATGATGTCCTGATGCAGCAGCGAAAAATTCGCGCAGATCAAATCGTAATCGCGGCCGACATCAACCTTCGCCTCGACCAACGCGTCGTAGTCAGCGACATGCACGGTGCAAGTGCCGGCCAGACGTGCCGCGTCCACCAGCGTCGCATCGCCATCGACGCCTACCGCCTCAATCCCCCGATCCGCCAACGCCCGCAGCAACCAGCCTTCGCCGCAACCCAGATCAAGCACACGCGCCGGCTGACGCCCGATAATCGCCAGTAGAACGGCTTGATCAGTCACCTGCTGGCGGCTCTCAATGGCACCGCTGCGGATGACGTCGATCCAGGCGTCGGCGTTGGCGTGCCAGCTTTGCAGCAGGGCGGATTCAGGGGTGGGCATGTCGGTCTCCGACAGGGTTGAAAGAAAGCAGTCCGGGAGAACCACAGTATGGGCGCCGCGCCGCATTCAGCGAGCTTACCAACGGGCATCAGTCTGCACGGCGGGCAGGTACCGATTGCGTGTATGCTCTGCTCCTTTCCTGTCTCACTCCGCACGCCTGCATTCGATTCCTTGCGTTTTGAACCCATGGCGCGTGCCTCCCTATGCTGGAGCCCTAATGATTTCGCAGAGCTTCATCGACCCGTGCGACTCGCCCGAACGTCTTGCCGTGCTGCACGGCTATGAAATCCTCGATACCCCACGCGAAGCGGATTTTGACGAGCTCGTGAGCCTGGCCGCCGCCATCTGCGACGCGCCAATTTCGGTGATGAACCTGATAGACCGCCACCGCCAGTGGTTCAAGGCGGAAACAGGCTTGGGGATCCGCGAAACACCCTTGGACGTTTCCATCTGCCGTCACGTCCTTCTGCAGCCCGGCATCACCGTCATACCCGATCTGCGCGCTGACCCGAGGATGAGCTCCAACCCGCTGGTGACGGCCGATGAGGGTTTGCGCTTCTACGCCGGCTGCTTGCTGGAGACGGCGGAAGGCTACGGCCTCGGGACGCTGTGCATTCTCGACCGACACCCGCGACAGCTGAGCCCGCAACAGAAAATCGCCCTGGTGACGTTGGCCAAACAGGTCATGGCGCAAATGGAGCTGAGGCGCTCACTGCGGCAGAAAAATCAGCTGCTTGAGCAAAAGGACATGCTCCTCAAGGAAATCAACCATCGGACGAAGAATCACCTGCAACTGATCATCGGGTTGATCCAACTGCAAATACGCCAATTGGCAGATCCCGTCGCCCGCGCGGCACTCGTCGATACCAGCCGACGGATCATGAGCATCGCTGCCGTCCACGAAAAGCTGTATCAGGCCGATCAAGTGGAAACGGTCAACGCAGGTACTTATCTGGCCGAGTTGATCGATGGGCTGCGCGGTTCAGCCTCGGCGCAAACACGCTTCGTGATCGACCTGGACGACGTCATCCTGCCGCTGGACAAGGCGATCCCGTTGGCGCTGGTGCTCAACGAACTGGTCACCAATGCCCTTAAATACGCCTACGCCGACAAGTCGGCGGGGGACGTGTTTATCGAGCTGAAGGCGGCTGCTGGTCAGGTGCTGTTGAACGTGACGGATAAAGGCGCGGGGCTGCCTGCGGGGTTTGATCTGAAACAGCATTCGTCCGTGGGAATGAAGATCATCAAATCCCTGACCCGCCAACTGCGGGGCGAGATGTCGATGCTCAATATGAGCCCGGGTTTGCAGTGTTCGCTGAGATTTCCGTTTTAAGGCCATAAGTATCGCCTTACAGGTCGTTGAGGTTGGCGCGGGACATTGATGAGAGTCTCTCATGAGGGGCGCGGGATTAATCCATGAAAGCAGGTTGCGCACGGATCCGCGACCCCCGAGAGTTGCTTGCAGTGCGAAAATGTTTGGCTGAGTCCGGCTATTTTTCTTTGAGAAATTGCTGCGTCAGGTCGAACGGGCGATCACTTGTTTGAAGCCGCGACTGCCTCTTTCAGTGCCCCATCTGCACGTTCAGCCGTCTGCGCGTCGCCGTGTTTTTTCAGCAGTTCACTGACCTCGTGCAACTGTGCTGCGCTGAGTCCCACGCGCAGGCTCGCCGCCATGTGCGAGCGCAATTGCGATTCCACCCCCGGCGTTGCCGCCAGCGCCCCGACGGTCGCCAGTTCGCGGCTTTGCCAGTCGAGGTTGTCGCGCTCGAAGATGTCGCCGAACAGGTGGGTTTGCAGGAACTGGTTGGCTACCGGGGCGAACTCGAACACCGGGCCTTTGACCGGAGCGCCGGAGATTTTCGTTTGATTGGCGGTGCCGGCGGCCAGCAGTTCATCACCGGTCGGAATCGCCCGGCTCGGTTCACGCCCCGGCGCATCGTCAATGCCGCGCTGTTTGCGCGCTTGCACCACAGTCATCAATTCGTTCAAGGCGTTCAGGCTGCGCGGGAAGCCGACATAGGCGTAGAGCTGCACGAGAATTTCCCGGGTTTCGCTGATGGTCAGGCCGGCATCGAGTCCCTGGTTGAGCGCCGTGTTGAGGTTGGGCATGTCGCTGGTCGCCATGAACGCGGCGATCAGTGGAATCGATTGTTGTTGGCTGGACAAAGTTGCTGCGCTTGCTGGCGTGCTGGTCATGGGTTGCGATGCCTCGGCTGCGTGAGTGGTAACACTGAACATTGCCCCGACACTCAGACAGAGCGCCATGAGTGCGGGGCGGGCGGTGTGGTTGCGGACGTCGATGTTCATCAGATCAACTCCGTTCAGGTCGTGAAGCGGTGCCGCGCGGGGGCCGTGGCCAGCGTGCGGATTTTCAAGATGTCACTCGGTACAAAAATTCAATTAACGCGTGACAGGGTGATCGCTCAGCCAGCCGTTCACGCGGTCCATGGTTCTGCGCTCCTGCTCACCCTCCATCACAAAACCTTCCAGCACCTTGGCTTTCGGCGCGTGCTGGACGAGGATGCTGCGGCTATACCCAGTCCACGCTGGATCAGCCCGGCGACCACGCGGGTTGCCCGAGCGTGAGAAGTACGCGACAAGAATCCGCGAGCCTGAGCGCGGTGTTTCACTGGCACTCTGCGTGTCGGCGAGCGACAGCAGTGGCGCGCTGGCCAGTGCGGCGATCACCGTGCGCCGCAGCGGATCATGATCGTTACTCATCGGCCGACGCGCGCCTTGAGGGCCTCGGGATAACGCTCGCCTTCGATACGAATCTGCGCCAACGCGGTGTCAATTGCCTTGAGTTCAGCAGCGTCGAGCGTGATGTCCGCGCCGCCGAGGTTTTCTTCCAGGCGATGCAGTTTGGTCGTTCCCGGGATCGGCACAATCCACGGTGCCTGCGCGAGCAGCCAGGCCAAAGCGATCTGCGCCGGGGTGGCTTGTTTCTGCGCGGCGATCTGACGGATCAACACGACGAGGCCCTGATTGGCTAGCAGCGCCGACTGACTGAAACGCGGGACGATGCTGCGGAAGTCATCGCTGCCGTAAGTGGCCTCCGCCGACACCGTGCCGGTGAGAAAACCTTTACCTAGTGGGCTGAAAGGCACGAAGCCGATGCCCAGCTCCCAAAGCGTCGGCAGGATTTCCTGCTCGGGCTCGCGCCACCACAACGAGTATTCGCTTTGCAGCGCGGTGACTGGTTGTACTGCATGGGCGCGGCGAATGGTTTGCGCGCCGGCCTCCGACAGGCCGAAGTGCTTGACCTTGCCTTCGCTGATCAAATCCTTCACTGCCCCGGCGACGTCCTCGATTGGCACGTCCGGATCGACGCGGTGCTGGTAGAGCAAATCGATGTAATCAGTCTTCAACCGCTTCAACGAACCCTCGACAGCCTCCCGAATGTGCTCGGGGCGGCTGTTGAGAATCTGCTGCTTATTGTCGTCACCGAAGGTGAAGCCGAACTTGGTGGCGATGACGACTTTGTCACGAACGGGCGCCAGTGCTTCGCCGACCACTTGCTCGTTCAGGTAAGGGCCGTAGACCTCGGCGGTGTCGAAGAACGTCACGCCTCGGTCAACGGCTGAACGGATCAGTGCGATGGCTTGCTGGGTATCCGTGGCCGGGCCATAACCGTGACTCAAGCCCATGCAGCCAAAGCCGAGGGCGGATACTTCGAGTGAGCTGTTGCCGAGTGTGCGCTTGTGCATGTCGATCTCCCGTTGGCGTTGGGAGAACAGTAAGCGAGCTGACTGGTGAGGACTAGACGGGTAAAGCAGGATGGCTTGATGAATTCTGCTCATTAATAGACTGGGAGACGCACGGCGAAGACCGTTCGTGGCAACCGAGCAAACCTTTTCCAGACTGAATGATCTCTAACCTGAAGTTGAATAGCTGAGGTGCACCATGAATAAATCAACCGGCGGCTGCCTGTGCGGCGATGTCCGTTTCGAAGTGTCCGGCCAGCCTTACCGCGTCGGCATCTGCCACTGCCTCGACTGCCGTAAACGCCACGGCGCGTTGTTCAATGCCTCGGCCATATTCCCCGAAGACGCGCTCAACGTCACCGGCGAAACCCGTGACTACAACGGACGATTCTTCTGCCCGCGCTGCGGTTCTCCCGTATTTACGCGTTCGGAAGATGAAGTCGAGGTTAACGTCGGATCGCTCGATGAGCCGGATCAGTTCAAACCCACTTACGAACTCTGGACGATACGCCGGGAGGCGTGGTTACCGGTGTTGCCGCTGGCCCACCACTACCAACGTGACCGCGAAAGCACGGGCCGCACAGAGGAATAGGGAGCCCTTGTGGGAGCGAGCTTGCTCGCGAAGGCAGTGGATCAGTCACCCCAACATTGACTGACAGACCGCATTCGCGAGCCCGCTCCCACATGGGGTGGGTTTGGATCTCAGAAATGAGGATTGGCACACATCATTGTGAGAGCAAGCCTGCTCGCGAAAGCAGTGGGTCAGTCAGCACAGCAATGTCTGATTGAATGCTTTCGCGAGCAGGCTCGCTCCCACAGGGGATGGGTGTGG
>Ga0160445_100147_pt1 | contig 61521 bp, 57 predicted proteins | sample HID1972M_E1MG_FD_108215 | JGI IMG/M metagenome (GOLD analysis project Ga0160445, IMG submission 108215) | Enriched pill bug-associated microbial communities from UW Madison campus, WI, USA - HID1972M_E1 MG | ecosystem: Host-associated > Arthropoda: Insects > Digestive system > Unclassified ... | reverse complement strand
TACCCTGCCTACCCTGCCTTACCCTGCCTTACCCTGCCTACCCTGCCTTAGCCCGTCCACCCCGTCCACCCCGTCCACCCCGTCCACCCCGTCTACCCTGCCTTACCCTGTCTGCACCTTCTCTTCCTGCCCCCAACACGAGACGCACAAAAACACCCAACCAAAAAAAAGACCTCCCATTTCTCGGGAGGTCTTCACCTGCAACACTCATAGCGCACCGGCATAATGCCGGGCATACAAACTTTAACGCATTAATCGACCAGCTTGACGGTGCCTTTCATCATGGCGCCGTGCCCAGGGAATGAGCAGAAGAACACATCATCCCCAGTCAGCTTGTCGACAGGCACTTTGACCGAGTCGGATTCGCCACCACCAATCAGCTTGGTATGGGCGATTACACGCTCATCACCCTCTTTTACATAATTCTTATCGGCGCCCGCGGCAATACCATCCGTTTCCACGCCCTGCATATCAGCAGACTTGGCAATCACAATATTGTGCCCCATCGCTGCTTTCGGCAATTGACCAGTATGCTTCAGATTGATCGTGAATTCCTTGCACGATTTGCTGACAGCAATTTCCTTGGTGTTAAATTGCATGGCGTCATTAGCCTCAACGTCAATTGAGCACTCAGCAGCCATAACGGGCAGTGAAGCAGCAGACAATGCCATTGCGGCCAACACGTGTTTCAGTTTTAACTTAAAAGCCATTATGTACTCCTTGGGGTTGGTGAAATAGACTAAGGCTTATAACTATACCATCTTCACTCATAACGCTGCATTGATATCATCTGCGCAATTGATCCACCTCAACACCGGCGCACCAGAGCCGGTTAATCAATAACAGATTCCCACCCACACCAGCACATCTCCTGCAAACCAGCAACAACGAACCGCTACGACACACAAACGCCACCTGAAGGCCGGGCCAGCGAGTCCGCACTATCTGCGCGGTCATAAGGCCACAAGACAACAAGCCCAAAAAAAAACATCGGGATCGCATGCGACTACCCGGCCCAATTGCCAAAAGCCAGACAAACAAAAAGCCCCTGCTCTAACAGAGCAAGGGCTTGATGACTACGGAATACAGATTAGATTTAACAGTTGGTGCTCACGGCGAGACTCGAACTCGCACAGCTCTCGCCACTACCCCCTCAAGATAGCGTGTCTACCAATTCCACCACGTGAGCATCTGCAAAGACAGAAGATTATAACACCATTTAATAAGAAACGCTTACTGTTTCGTCTCAGTATTTGTGTCTTGCTGCGATTCTGGCACAGCAGGTGTTGTATTTTCGGCAGGTGCCGCGCCCCCTGTTGCAGGTGCAGCCGGCGTCGCCCCGGATTGCTCAGGCGTTGCTGACGGCGCAGGTGCCGCCGGTGCTGCTGGCACATCAGAAGACGGAGCCGCCGGCGCTTCGGCCGGCGCAGGGGCCGCAGGCAAATCCGCTTGCGGCTGAGCGGCTGGCGCTTGCGTATTGGGAGCCGGCGCTGGCGTTTCGTAGCCCTGCATCACACCACCGCCCGTTGCAGGACCTGCGCTGCGGCCAGTATTGTTACCGATATAGGCAAGACCCAGCGTGCAGGCGAAAAACAGGATGGATACCCACTTTGTCGCACGCGAAAAAAAGTTTGCCGCACCGGTAGCACCAAAAAGACTCCCGGCAGAACCGCCACCAAAAGATGAACCCATATCAGCGCCCTTGCCTTGCTGCAACAGCACCAGGGCAATAACCGTCAATGCAGACAGGACCTGCACGACAGCCAGTAAAGGGTATATAAACGATGGCATTTAAGTATTACTCCAAAAAAATTCCGTATAAGGAATGTGACTACGCTGCTAGGCGTTGGCAATTCCCTGAAAATCTGTTGCAACCAGCGAGGCGCCGCCTACCAGCGCGCCATCAATATCTTCCTTGGCAAACAGGCTTGCCGCATTTGCCGCCTTGACGCTGCCGCCGTACAAAACGCGCTGCTCGGGCGCACCCGCCTGAACAAGTAAGCTGCGAATGTGTGCATGCACTTCCTGCGCCTGTTCTGGCGAGGCAGTAAGCCCCGTACCGATAGCCCATACCGGCTCGTACGCCAGAACCATTTTCCTGACCGCTTCAGCACCCAGCGCAAGCACCGGTTCAAGCTGGCTGCTGATCACCTGCAGCGTCTTGCCCGCCTCGCGCTCGGCCTGCGTTTCACCAACGCATACTACAGGCGTAATACCGCCGGCAATTGCAGCGGCGGCCTTGCGCGCAACGACATCACTGCTTTCACCGTGATAAGCACGGCGCTCGGAATGCCCCACAATTGCCCAGGCACAACCGAACTCTGCAAGCATGGCAACCGACACTTCACCGGTATATGCCCCCTTGGCATGCTCACTGGCATCCTGACCACCCCAACCGATGGCACTACCTTGAAGGATGTCTGCCACTTGCTGCAGGTAAGGAAAAGGCGCGCATACGGCCAGCTCTGCTGCCTGATCGGCCGCAGCGGCATTCTGCAATTTGACCAGATCTGAAAGCAGCTGCTGGTTTTCAGCCTTACTGCCATTCATTTTCCAGTTTCCGATGACCAGACGCCGACGCACACTCATATTTTCCTCGGTAAAAAGGGATTTTAACAAAACCAGAGATTATAACCTTTTCATTTCTAAAAGGAAACTTAAAACGTCAGGACGATTTTCCCGATGTTCTCGCCTTTCTCCATCATGGCATGGGCATCGCTGGCCTGCGCCAGGGAAAAGGTGGCATGAATGACTGGCCTGATTTTGCCTGCAGCCAGCAATGGCCATACCTTTTGCTGCAGCGCCTGGGCGATTTGCGTTTTGAACGCGACACTACGCGGCCGCAAGGTTGAGCCGGTAATGGTCAGGCGCCGTCGCATCACCTGCGCCGTATCGATGGTTGCCTTGCTTCCACCCAACTGGGCAATAATCACGATCCTCCCGTCATCGGCCAGACACTGGATATTGCGATTGATGTATTCGCCAGAAACCATATCCAGCACCACATCCACACCCTTGCCATCAGTCAGCTTTTTGATTTCCTCAACAAAATCCTGGGTCTTGTAATTGATCGCCTTGCTGGCGCCCAGCGCCTCGACAGCGGCCGCGCGCTCATCGCTTCCCACCGTTACAAAAACCTTGTGCCCCAGTGCCCGGGCTATTTGAATGGCTGTGGTTCCGATACCACTGGCGCCGCCATGAACCAGCAATGTCTCGTCGCCGGATAACGCGCCACGGTCGAACACATTGGTCCAGACGGTAAAGAAAGTCTCTGGCAGTGCTGCCGCTTCCACGTCACTGAAACCGTCAGGAATAGGCAGGCAGTTGCCCGCAGGCGCGACACAGTACTCGGCGTATCCGCCCCCGGGTGTCAATGCACACACTCGATCGCCGATTTTCAGGGAAGTGCCCGCGAGATCACCTTCGACGATTTCACCGGCCACTTCCAGCCCCGGCAGATCCGAAGCCCCTGGCGGCGGCGGGTAGGCGCCTTTGCGCTGAAATACGTCGGGTCGGTTGATCCCGGCAGCCGTCACGCGAATCAGGACATCGCCCTTCTTTAACTCGGGCTTTTCCCGCTCCACCAGCTTTAACACTTCGGGGCCGCCTGGGGTGGAAATTTCAACTGCCTTCATCTGTCTTCTCCTGCAAAAAGAATGGAGGTCATGTGCACGCATGCCATGCCTGACTGTCAATGATGAGATTTTAACGTTGAAACCCACACGCACCTTCGCAACAAGGTCAATCAGGGAAATAAACGAGCACTGCCACGGCTTATACCCGCCCTGTACATGTCTTATACAGGCCGCATAACAGCCCCGGCCTATACGCCACACCTTATACCGCACGCCAACGCATACTTACATATAACTGAATATCATGATAATCTTCATACTTTAACGTGCCTGCACCGACATGCCGTGTCATGCAGGCCAGCACCCGAATTCGTCCTAATCGCACTACACTTAAGGAAAGCAACATTTGAGAACGCAATTGCAGGGCGCAACGCGTGTTGGGCTGACAGCAGACGGCGTTGATTACACTCGAGCATGCGCTGCTTTTTTCACCAGCACGCGCTGATCCGCATGAATTTATGAATCATGGCCCCTGGCCATTGCAGGCAGTTGCGTAACAGGCAATAAAAAGGACGTGCGTCGCATAATTGCCAGATGCACATGCGCGCTTGCCGGCCCTGGTATCCAACAGAACTTATGAAAACAACGCCGGAGAAATCGACTGCATTTGACGGACGCAACAAATTGATTGTTGCCGATCTGGAAATCAACCTGCATAGCAGCCAGGTGAGACGCTCCGGTGTGGAAATCATACTATCGGTTACCCAGTTTCGCATCCTGCTGTATCTGGCCGCCAACCCGGGAATCGTCATATCCAAATCAGCACTGAATGCCGTTCTGGACAAACAGCCACCGTGTTTGAATTCCAACGCCGTTGACGTGCACATCGCGCGTTTGCGCCGCAGAGTCGATCAGGATTTTTTCCCGAATCTGATTCATACCGCATGGAAAAAAGGCTATTTTCTGTCGGAAGGGATCCAGAAAAAAGAAATGTGCCCAGCATAGCGTCCTCAGGCAGGCGCCAGGAAGAGGCAAGTACGCCCGCCAGCCTCAACCTTGCGCTCCCTATAGCGTGCAGCCGCAACGAGCATACTGCGCTATCGCATGATCAGCACGGGCACCGGACTGGTTCTCAATAGCGTCGTGGTCAGACTTCCAACAATTAGCTCGCGAATCCGCGAATGTCCGTAGGCGCCCATCGCCAGCAAATCGATATTATTGGACAATATATAATCCACGATCACCGCCTCGGGCTCGCCGCCCAGCGTATTCACAATCGGCTCAAACTGCATCGCGCTCAACGCCGTGCGTGCCCAATCCATATGCTCTGCGGCCCGTTCCGTTCCTTCACCGACGTACAGAACATGGCACTGCAGATCTGCCAGCAGGGCACTACCGGCCAAACGCTCCACCATTTTACGCGCCGTATCACTCCCATCGAACGCAACCAGGAAACACCCAGGCGCACGAAACGACTCTGAAACAACCAGCACGGGCAAATCAACCGACCTGACGATCTTCTCTACGTGGTGATCAAAGTAGCTGCGATGCGCTCCCCTGGCCTGCTCGTGCCGCCCCAGGATAATCATTCTGGCCTCGCCCTGCAGATCCAGCAGACTTTGCGTCAATGAGCCGTGTCGCTGGCGCATTTCAACTGCAGTCAGTCCTGCCGCCACCGCTCGCTTTCTGGCCGCCTCCAGAATATTTTTCCCATGCAGCTGGGCCAGTTTGCTGCGCTGTTCGTCGAGCTCGCTCAATTGGCTCAGCAGCATATCATGAGCGTCAAAACCAATGCTTCCGCTCAAATCGACGATCGAAGCCTTTTCCGGATGCCTGTCCAACACATGTAAAAAATCAATGGGAATAGTCAAATGCTGCGATGCCCAGATTGCATAATCACATACGGCAAGCGTATGCCTGGCGCCATCAATGCACGCAATAATCTTTTTCATTCGCGTCTCCCTTTTTAATGGTTCGCCAACTTGCCAGTGCCGTCCGGCTTGTCGTGAATGCCGAAGCGATCCACCAGCTTGATACTGGCCTGGTCCAACCCTTCAATGTTGACCAACGTGCCTTCGCGCCGGAACTTGAGTATGACCGTATCCAGCGCTCCAATTGCGGTAATGTCCCAGAACCTTGCCGAATGCAAATCAATAGTAACCTCATCAATCACTTCCCTGAAGTCAAATTTCGAAATAAACGACTGCGCCGAAGCAAAAAATATCTGCCCCGCCACATGATAGGTTCTGAACGCCTCGCTACCGGTTTTGAATGAAGTCACGCTCAGCACCTGACCCACTTTGTGGGCAAAGAATATCCCGCTTAGCAACACCCCCACCAGCACGCCTTTTGCCAGATCATGCGTAGCCACCACCACCACGACCGTGGCAATCATGACAATGCTCGAGCTTTTTGGATGACGGGTCAAATCACGCAGCGAAGACCACTTGAAAGTGCCGATCGATACCATGATCATTACCGCCACCAACGCTGCCATTGGAATCTGTTTGACCCACGCCCCCAGAAAGACGATCAGAATCAACAATACACTGCCCGCAGTCAGAGTGGACAGGCGTCCGCGGCCGCCGGATTTTACATTGATGACCGATTGCCCGATCATTGCGCATCCGGCCATACCCCCAAGAAAACCAGAGGCGATATTTGCCACGCCCTGCCCGACACACTCCCGGTTCTTATCACTGGGCGTATCGGTCAGACCATCAACGATCGCGGCCGTCATCAACGACTCCAGCAGCCCCACGACGGACATTGGCACAGCGTAAGGCAGAATAATCTTCAGTGTCTCCCAATTGAGCGGCACGTCCGGCAGCAGGAAAACCGGCAGACTATCGGGCAACTCCCCCATGTGGCCAACCGTTCTGATATCCAGACCCAGCGCCATTGAAACGGCGGTCAACACCAGGATGCAAACCAGCGGCGACGGTATCGTCCTGGTGATGTAAGGAAACAGGTAAATAATCAGCAGACCCGCCGCAACCATGGCATAAACAACCCATGTCACATTCATCAACTCAGGCAACTGAGCCATGAATATCAATATAGCCAGCGCATTGACAAAGCCGGTCACAACAGAGCTGGAAACAAAGCGCATCAACACCCCCAGGCGCAGCACGCCGGCCAATATCTGCAGCACGCCGGTCAGCAAGGTCGCAGCCAGTAAATATTGCAGGCCATGCTCCTTGACCAACGTCACCATCAGCAACGCCATGGCGCCAGTGGCAGCGGAAATCATGCCAGGCCTGCCGCCGGCAAAAGCGATGACCACCGCTATACAGAAAGAGGCATAAAGACCTACTTTAGGGTCTACGCCCGCAATGATCGAAAATGCAATGGCTTCGGGAATGAGCGCAAGTGCGACAACAAGGCCCGCCAGCAAATCGCCCCTGACATTGGAAAACCAATCCTGTTTAATAGTATTTTTTGTAAACATAATTTTAAAAATTTAAACGCCCCCTCTGACGCTCATCAGCCATGCACGACCCACGCGCACCCACACGGGCACGTCGATTGCACTGGCCCGCAGGCAAGGAGTTGCGTGAAGCGGCGCGAAGCCGGGGTATTGATACAAGAAAAGACGACAGCATAAAGCTGCATTTTGCAATGCTGCCTCAGCTATACAGTAGCGCGAGCAAAAGATCTGCTGTTGGAAGAGCCAATTACATGGGTCTGTTTATTGGAAGAATGATAGAAGGCGATAGTGATGGGGTCCCGCAACTTCGGGAGCCCCTACATTTGGATTGCGGCAAGTTTAGCATAACCCCCATCCCACGCACCGGATCAGCCAACAGACGCCCGACAATGCGCACAGTCAGAAAACCTGCGCAGGCACAGCCATGGCTGCACACCACCAACCCTCGTTCTAAGCAGCAAGAACAGGCGCCCTTTTTCGCCTGGCCAGCGCCAGCGCGACAACTGCCAGCACCAGAGGAATAAAGGACACCCACAACACCGTATTCCACCCATAAGCACTCAGGAGTCCGCCCGATGAAAAAGACCCCGCAGCCATGAGCCCAAAGACAATAAAATCATTGAGTGACTGCACGCGGGTTTTCTCTTCTGGCCTGTGACATTCCAACACCAGCGCCGAGGCACCCAGAAATCCGAAATTCCAACCAAGCCCAAGCAGGATCAGCGTTGCCCAGAAATGAGCTACATCAATTCCACCCAGGCCCACGGCCGCCGAAAGACCGGTGAGAAATAAACCCACGCCCGCCACACCACTCGCACCAAAGCGCGTGATCAGACTGCCCGTAAAGAAACTGGGCGCGTACATGGCAATGACGTGCCACTGCAGCCCCAGATTGGCAGACTCCTGTGAGTGGCCGCAAATATGCATGGCCAACGGCGCGGACGTCATCAGAAAATTCATCAACATATAGGCGACCGCACCACTGATGGCGGCCGCGATGAATCGCGGTTGCGATGCAATGACAGAAAGCGGGCGCCCTCCTGCCCGCTCTGTTACTGTAGGCACCGGCAGGCGCACGCCCAGCAGCAGCACTGCCGACAGCACAGCCACTACCGCCTGCACCAGGAACGTTGCCGCAAACTTATGAGGACCCCACATATCCATGGTCCAGGTCACTAACTGCGGACCTATGACTCCAGCTACCACCCCACCAGCCATGACAAGCGACAAGGCCCGCGCGCGCCGGGCCTTTTCTACCCCGTCGGCCGCGGCAAAACGAAACGTCAAGACCACCGCGGCATAGCCGCCACCAAAGAAAGTGGCCAGACAAAACAGCCAGAACCAGGCCTGGATCACAGCAACCATCGCCAGCAGACCGGTCAAGACACCAGCGCCGGTTCCCACCAAAAAGGCAGCACGCCGACCATGACGCTGGGCAATTTTGCCCACCAGCAGAATGCATGCCGCCATGCCAACTACAAAGATGGAAATGGGCAACGTCGCCAGCATCGGCGTCGGAGCCAGATTCTCGCCCACGATGGCCCCGGTGGCATAAACCACGACCGAGTTGGCGCCCGCCAGCGCCTGCGCCGTGGACAAACGCCAGATATTCCCTCGTTGAACGCTTTCAGGGAGTATTACAGAAGAGTCTTCAATGGTCGCGTTGCTGGATGTCATGTCAATCTTATCGGCTGTGGAATTTGAGTTTCGGACCAGATCCTTACCTTACTGCGAAATGCCGCGGCATCACCCAAATGACCCGACTAACAGTGCTGGTTATTATTTCTGGTTATTAACGTATTATTCTAAGTCATTAACGACAGCACCGCCCATTACCCGGCGAGCAGCGGAAAAATCGACTTGCCAGTGAATCCATTGAGGTCAACTAGCCGCTCGTATTTAGCGATGGATTACCCAGGAAACCCACACACGGCCATTCGCAAGCCAATAAAAAACCCCGCAATTCAATGAGTGAATTAACGGGGTATTTTTACTATGCCCAACTAGCGCATATGAATTTTGGCGGAAGCTGTGAGATTCGAACTCACGGAAGGTTTAACCCTTCGCCGGTTTTCAAGACCGGTGCATTCAACCGCTCTGCCAAGCTTCCTGTTGATGCGAGACCCATCTCTGGTGCACTCGGCCGGAATCGAACCGGCACGGGCGCAATGCCCGAGAGATTTTAAGTCTCTTGTGTCTACCTATTTCACCACGAGTGCGTGAACTGGAGAAACGAGAATATAGCACATCTGATTTACGGACGTCTACACACTCACCGGAAAAATCTCACAAACCAGTCATTGCATCACCTACTCGTGACATCCATGCGACACCCTTGCCCTGCCCGCAACACTTTTGAGCGCAGGCATAAGAGACTCATTGCGCCACTTTATAACGTCCTGTTTCATTAATTGATATGTCGGCGCAAAGTATCTTTAACATGTACCCACGCCTTGCAGCTGCCGCATAAAAACACATAACCGAAAAACATGCCGTTTACGGCTGCCAGTACACTACTACATGCAGGCTAATACGCTGGCGATAACTGACACGCCGCGGACAGTCCCGGTATTAGATGGACACTATTAGATGGACACTATTTTTCCGCCGGCAAGCATTTCGATTAATTTCAAATTATCTTTATATTTATCAATGACTTATACAAAAACAAGGCAATTTGTAACAAACTAAGCCGAATACCTTGCATCTGTCGTATTTCTGAAACACATTGGACACACAAGAAGAACGATAATCAGCGTAACGGTATCTCGTTTACATATGGGTAAATGGGATATATGCTTTTGTATAGCAAGACAAACAAGAATTTCAAATCTGGAGGTCGATATGAGAAAAATATTGGTCGTTTTTTTGATAGCAGTGGGCGCCCTTACCGGCTGTGTCGGTTACGCTGGCGATGGTTACGGGCGTTATTCTGACCGTTATGATAGTTACGGCGGGGGCTCAAGCTACTACGGAAGTGGTTATCGCAGCGGCTACCGTAATGTAGATTACAGGCGCGGCGACCGTCGCGACTGGGAACGCCGCCAGGAAGCACGCCGTGACGCTGCGCGTCATCGCGACAGAAATGATTGGCGCGACCGTCGGGATCATGATCGCAGCAACTGGAATAACCGGCGAGATAACGACAGGCCAAGCCGCTCTTCATATCGTCAGACTCAGCGCGGTATGGAAGGCGCCAGCCGCAGACTGGAGCAAATGCGCCACAATCAGGGACGCTAAACAGGTAAAAGTGTAGATTTTAAGGCACACCCCACTTGTCATTAAATCGAAGTTTATGTTAATATCCTTTTCTTCGCTGATTTAGTGAATATGTCGGGGCATAGCGCAGCCTGGTAGCGCATCTGGTTTGGGACCAGAGGGTCGTAAGTTCGAATCTTACTGTCCCGACCACAAATAAGCTATAGAAATCAATATATTAGGCCGTTTAAAGAGCATCAATCTTTAAGCGGCTTTTTTATTGCTGTGGGACTTTTGTGGGACTCGGTTCACGTACCTGATCTGCGCCTGGCGGATCATCGCATGTAGATTAAGCGTTTCTTCTTCATGCCCGGGCCGAGCAATGCCTTCAAGCGCATCATATATCTCACGCAACTGAGCGATTGCATAATGCGAATTCATGGAGTTGTTGCTGTGCCATAAAACTACATCCTGAGTGCGCTCCCCTACTCCAGTGAGTCGAAGTCGCATACCAACGGTATGCCGCAGGTCATGGACATGCAAATCATCGATCCCTGCCCTCTTCAGCCCTTTCTGCCACGCCGTATTGTTGATAAAGTTCACAGGCCGATGATCCAGATCTGCTTTATCTTCACCTTGCCGTGGTCGCCAATAAATGAAGACACTTTCCTTATGAAGGCCTCGCTGAGATTCGACAATGGATTGTGCGACTGAATTACATACGACAATACACTCAGATTTACGTCTCTTCACATTCACTCTAGGAACAATAAAGACTGAAACAGGCAGATCTGGATGCAGATTGATTTTTAGCTCCCAATCCCAACGCAGTGAGTAAACGACGTCTTCTCGTAGACCCGTATTCAGGTCAAATAAGACCATATTTCGGAGATGCTCTGGAAGCTGCTGCAACAATTTATCTTGCTCGTTCCAAGTAATCGGCCTGGGAGGACTCTTATCATCTTCATCAAGCAACGTAATTTTCGGTGCTTTTTTTAACCAGGTAAGCCCATTTTCGAAGCGCCATTCATCGGCCGCCAAATTACATATAGTCCTTATCAGCCCAAGCGTATAGTTAATGGTTTTCTTTTTTTTCCTCTGTTTAAGGCGAACAGCGATAAACGGTTTTATCGTTTCATTGTTAATTTCATCTAAGGTTAAAGAACCGATTACTGCAATCGCAGGCTTAACATCAAAACCGCCGCCGGATGTAGTACCCCGCGACGCCAATTGGCACGACCAGCAGAATCCACGCCAGCACGCGCCAGATTATCCCATCTCCCAGCAGCGCGCATGCCAGACCGATGCTCAGCAGCACGTTCAGAAAGAGTGGCGCACCCCACAGCGACCGAAGGCTATTTTTTTGCATCGGCATTTAGTGACTTCCCGTCGACTGAGCATTCTCGCGCAGCGCCCGCAGACGCGCACGCATCGCTCCTCGGCGCGCCCACCACAAATACAGGCCACTGAGCAACACTACGATACAGATCAGATCCAGTACGATCCAGATCAGTTTCATGGGTATTCCACCATAATCGCCAAAATGCAGGGGCTGGGACACCAGCAACGTGCTCAGATACCAGGGTAGCGGCTGTGCCGCCACCAGTTTTGCACTTTGCGCATCCACCATGACCGGCTCGAGTAACCGCGACGTCAAGTTGGTGTCACCGTGCATGAACACCATGAAATGCTGTGGCGTGCTGAAACGGCTGCCAGGAAAGCCGAGGAACGACACCTCCATGTCGGGCGCGGCACGCCTCGCTGTGTCCAGCGCTTGCTGCGCCGAGCCGTGCGCCGGTGCCGCATCGCGCCAGTGCGCGATCATGGTCGAGAGCTCGTTTTTTTGCCAATGTTCCAGCATGGGCAAAGCCAGTGTATTGACCACACCGGTGGCGCCGACCACCATCAACCAGCAGGTGATCGCAATACCCAGCAGGTTATGCAGATCCAGCCATTTGATGCGGTTCGCCTTTTCTTTGCGAACCATGCCAAATGATTTACCCCGCATGAAGATCCCGTAGACGACAACACCCGAGACGATAGACAACACAAAAAGCAATCCCATCAAGCCGATAAACAGCGTACCTGGCAATCCTGCAAACAACTCAACGTGCAGCTTGCGGATCAGCAACATTAATCCGTTTTCCTGGTCAATGTCATGAATCATTTCGCCTGTACGCGCGTCATATTTATAGACAGCCGTGGCCTGCGCCGAATCGGGCGTCTTGCCCAGCGAGACGAACCAGGCGGGTGAATCGTCGCTTGCGGAGATAAAACGTATGGCTTCGCCAGGTCTGCGGGCAAGCGCATCGCCAGCAAGCTGGTCAATGCTGACACGACGGTTAACGCCTGGCAGATCCGGTGGTTCTACGGTCGTGCCCGACCATACGCCGATTTCCTCTTTCAAGACCAGCGGCAGGCCGCTCAGACATAATATCAGAACGAACACAGTGCAGATCAGGCTCGTCCAGCGGTGAATCCGGTACCAGAAAAGCAAGTGATGTGAGCGCATCCTGATGTTCTCCATTACCAGTCGTAGCGCAAGGTTGCCATGCCGACACGACCCGACCCCAAGTAGCATGCAGCCAGGCTGGTGCAGGTCGCGACATAGCGCCGGTTGAATATGTTATTTACAGACAGGGAAGCATGCAGACCCTTGAGACGGGGATTCAATGCACTCATATCGTATCCCAGCCCCACATCCACCAATGTATTGGAGGGAATGCGTACTGTATTTGCCCCGTTACCGTAAGTCTCACCAAAGTAACGCACGCCGGCACCCGCCGTCAGCTTATTCAGCGGGCCACCGGCAAAGGTATAGTCGGCCCAGACCGATGCCTGGTGCCGCGGCGTCACAATCACGCGCTTACCCTGATCTGTACCGTTACTTTCAGTCACCCTCGCATCTGTATAGGTGTAGGCGGCCGACACGTTCAGATTGTCTGTCACGCGCCCGATCGCTTCCAGTTCCAGTCCGCGGGAACGCAACTTGCCGCTTTGCGTCTGAAATTGCGGATGTTCTGCATCCACCGTCAGCGAGTTCTTCTGTTCCAGGTTGAAAAGCGCCGCATTCAGAGCCAGGTCGCCGTCGTCAGACTGGTATTTCACGCCGATTTCATACTGATCTCCGGTGGTCGGTTTGAACGGCGTACCGTCAACATCTGTTCCGATCGTCGGCTGAAATGAATGGGCCCAGGCCACGTAAGGTGATATGCCCGAATCGAAAACGAAGTTCAGTCCGGCGCGACCAGAGAATGCGTGCTCGTGCTGGCGTGAAGTGGTATCGGCAATACGGTTCAGTGTCGAAGTCCGCACCCAATCGTGCCGCCCCCCCAGGGTCAACCGCCATTTGTTCCAGGCAATCTGATCCTGGGCATAGAGACCCAGCTGCGTCTGGTATTGCGTTGTGCGCACGGCGACGGCCGGATCGGCAATATCTGCGCCATATTGTGTATCGTACAGGTCGATGGGTGGAGCACTTCCAAAGCCCAGGTCGATTCGGCTGGAGCCCCAGCGAAAATCCAGTCCCGTCAGCAAGGTATGCTCTAACGCCCCCGTCTGGAATTTTGTTTCCAGCTGGTTGTCCATGGTGACGTTCTGCGCCCGTTCCGGTGCAGACAGGGTCTGTCGGTTAAGCGTACGCAAATCCGACTGCAATCCGGCACCGGCGACGGCGAAAAGATTTGTGTCGAGCCAGGCGTAACGCAGTTTCTGACGTACCTTCACCGCATCGCTGAAGCGATGCTCAAACTCGTACCCCACCCACGCCTGGGTCCGCGAATAATGATCGATATCGGGTTCGCCCGCATTCTTGCCGTACCGGATGTCGCCATTTGGATTATGCATCAACGTTCCCTGGGCGGGAAGAAACTGAATCTGAATGCCACCATTGTCACGCTGGTATTGCGCCATCAGAGTCAACGTCGTATCAGGGTCAGGCCGCAAGGTAAGAGACGGGGCAATCATGAAGCGGCTTTCGTTGGCACGATCAATCTGCGTGCCGCCCGCAAACCCCAGGCCGGTCACGCGGTATAGTACGCTGGCATCATCATTGACCGGACCGCCCAGATCAAAGGCAACTTCACTCCTGCCCCAGGTGTTGGCCTGCAACTGAACAGAATGAATGGGCTCTTCTGGTGGGCGCGTACTGACAAAATTCACCAACCCGCCCGGTGCGATCGAACCATAAAGCGACGATGACGGGCCACGCAGCACCTCAATGCGTTCGGTCATGTACGGGTCAACTTTTGGTCGACCGTAAAGACTGGCTCCATAAGGCAACTGCATGCCATCCAGGAACAGGGTCGGTTCGAAACCGCGGATGCGCAGCGAATCAAAGCGATTATCGACGGGATTGGTTCCAGCTTGGACTCCAGGGGTGTATTTGACCGCCTCGACCAGTGTCTGCGCCCCCTGCGTCTGGACTTGCTTTCGTCCAATGATGGAAATCGCCTGCGGCGTTTCCAGCAACGGCGTGTCTGTTTTGGTCGCAGTCGTGCTCTGCCGGGCCGCATAGCCTGTCATGGGGCCCGTCGGGGATTCGGTGGAGCCGGTCGCAAAAACCGGAGATAGCGTGGCGACTGATAAGTCCGAAGGTGACATGGCGCGGATCACATAAGCGCCGTCGGCCTGACGCTGTGCCTGCAGTCCGGTATCGTGCAACAGGGAAACGAGTGCCCCCGGTGTCGAATAGCTGCCATTCAATCCACGCGTAGTCCTGCCGGAAACAAGAGCGCCATCGTAAGAAATGCTGATTCCGGTGCTGCTTGCCAGTGTGTCAAGAGCCGGCCCCAACGGGCCGGCCTGAATTTGTAATGCGCAGGAAGCAGTCAACGGTACCACGCAAGCCAGCACAGTCATGATGCTCAGCGTCGTACGCGTCAGTATGCCGGGTGCGGCGGAAAGCGCAACAGCGCGTACCGACAGGACAGGCTTGATCAACCTGAGAGTTTGCACAAGAGGGGTAAAGCGAAGCACCACTGCAGTCACCTTCGTCGGGTAGGAAAATAGGACGCGACATCACGTCTTCTATTTCCCATGCCGAACAAGAAGGCCAAAACCCTCAGTTTTCACGAATGATTATGTCATTTTTTGCGCCGAACGGTCTTCTTTGCTGACGACAACCCAGAAACGCGTACGATAGCCCAGGCTGAGGCCCTGGCTGGCCGCCACTAAAGCCAGAACCTTGTCGGGATCCTTCGTCTGGTAAGCGCCCGAAACCGGCAGACGGGCAATCGTATCGTCGCAGGTCACAAACCCGCGACGGTACCGTGACAGTTCGGCCAGAAACTGTGAAAGGGGCATATTATGTACAGTCAGCATACCGTTCAGCCACGCCGACGGCAGCAGATCAGCCTGCTGCCGACGCACGCCCTCTCGATCAAAACGCAGTGTATCGCCTGCCTGTGCAGTGGCACGCATGCCTGCTGCTGCAGTAACCTCAACAGCACCTTGCTCTACGTTCAGCCAGCCCTGTTCAGGGTCCAGCCGGACCAGGAATCGCGTGCCGAGCGCCCGCAAAATGCCAAATTCTGTACGCACCCGAAACGGGCGTCCGCGCGATGCTGCCGTATCCTTACCCGTGGTGATGCAAACCTCGCCGCTAACTAAATCCACCCATCGATTCTGCCCGTCAAAGCGTACATTGAAGGCAGAGTCGGTGTTCATGACGATTTCAGTGCCGTCATCCAACGTCACGGTACGCCGTTCGCCCACGACAGTCACGTAGTCCGCCGTTACGGCCTGCCAGGTCTGTGTACGGGTTGCCAGCCAGGTTGCGGCGCTGCCACCCACAAGCACCAGGCCCAGGGTCTTAAGCGCCGATCGACGGGTCTGTTTGCGATCACGTGCCCGCTCAAGGGTTTTGAGGCCGATATCGGGCTGAACGTCCTCAATTCGCCCGCCAAGCGACTGAATACGACGCCATGCCACTTGATGCATGGGACTGGCGGCGAGCCACGTGTTGAAATCACGGCGATCCTGCGACTGGGCGTTACTGCCTTGCAGGCGGATAAACCACGAAATGGCGGTATCGACCACGGTACCGTCGGGCATGATGTCGCGGTCCGCCGACCCTGTTTCAAGCCGCGGCATAAACCTGCTCGTAACAGCGGCGCAACGCCTTGGCAAGATAACGCTCGGCGGTCGCCACAGAGACATTCAGTCTTGTCGCCACCTCTGCCACAGTAATACCCTCCAGGCGCGTCCAGAGCAAAGCAGAACGCCAGGCCGGTTTCAGGTCCTCCAGTAGTGCGTCCAGCCTGATCAGCGTTTCGAGGGCAATCTGTCGGGCTTCCGGAGAAGGCGCATGGACCGGAGGCAGTGCTGAGAGGGTCTCAAGATAAGCACGCTCGATGTCCTGGCGACGCCAATGATCTATGATCAGCCCTTTGCCAATGGTGGTTAGCATGGCACGCGGCTCTCGCAATAACATCAGGTCGTCGGTCTGGCGCCCCAGGACACGCAGAAAAGTGTCTTGCGCCAGATCGGCTGCGTCCGCGGTATTTCGCACTCTCCGCAGCAGCCAATGGACGAGCCATGCGTGATGCTCGCGATAGAGGCCAGTCACAACAGAGTCGGAGGAGGAAATGGACATGGCGCAAGTCGTGAATGATAATCATTGTTATTCTACTCACATGTCGTCATGGCTGCAACTTCGACGCAAATTGGCAACTGGTCATTCAACGGCTATTAGCTTCCGCTTAACGCTCTGCGCATAGCCGTTGTCAAATGGATCTCCAGCCCTGCGGCCGCTCTATCCTTATCTCTGTCAAGCGCTGCATTCAGGATGTTCAAGTGCTCATCTAAAGCCGCAACAATCCGATCAGAGTCCAGCCGATTGCTAACCCGCATCAACCTAATCCTGCCTGCATTAATTTGATAATCACGCGTGACAACATCATTGCCCAGGCTAGCTATAATCTCGTCATGTAAACGCCAGTCGATCTCCACTGCCTGTTCCTGCAGAACTTTATTAAACCCGGAAGATTGCAGTGCGGCCAGCACCTGCCTGGTATCCTCTGCCAGCTTCAATATGCTTTCCTGCGCCGCAATTCCGGAGTATAAAAATAATTTCAATATGGGCACCGCCGATGCATGTAAAAAGATTGCCACACATGACGGCGGTTCTAGAGAAATCCGTGTGCATGGTCAGACGTACGGAGAGGTTGAATATCGGCAAATGGTATCGAAAACCCTTATTTCTCACACAGGGACTACCGACAGTACAATCCTCACGTTTGAAAGAGAAAATGCCACAACTTCTTTTTTGGTGAGAATGCCAAAATACTATTTCGCCGATGGGCAAAAAAATCCACGTACGGATTGAAGGCACTCTGGCCGGTACGGGAGCGAAATCACTAAGCGTCTATTCATCTTCCATTCTAATTCACACTTTGAGCACTGAACTAAATGGCCAATTCATTCTAGAATGGGTTATTCACTCTCAAAGTGCCAGCCAACAGAGAGTCAGTGCGATGTGGCTGATCGACGGACAACTGCCTATAGTGAAAAATCTCACTACCAATTTGAATATTGGTGCTCCTGAGTTTTGGTCAATATTCGCGCAAAACCGAATGAAGCCGCAGCGACGATAACGATCCGACGAATGGAGGGGTATGTAACAGGGTAAGGGCAATCTATCTGCAGAGCAAACATTCTCAACGCAGGCGATTGCATACTGGTTAATGGGGCAAAGCCGCCGACCGATGCTGCCTATGATTCGGTGGCTCTGGCGCTGGGGGATGCGATTACCCGGTTCTACGAGAGCAAGGTTAAGCACGACTTTGTGATTAAGCAGTGGCAGCATGTCACAATGCCGCTTGATAGAGGTCGGTTGTGGCTCTATATTCACGTAAATACACGGTTTCACACACTTTAGGATAGTTTATGTTTGATCATGTAAAATTTGGGGTCAGCGATTACGCATCGAGCAAAGCTTTCTTTCTCCAAGCGCTCGAACCAATCGGAGTGACAGTTGCCTCTGAAGGAACACCAACATACGGTGTAGAGCTAAGCTCAAATAAGAATGTTTCGTTGTGCCTGTTTCAAACCGAAGAGAAACCCGCACATCTTCATCTAGCATTCATCGCCGAAAATCGCCAGCAAGTTGATGCGTTCTATCAAAAGGCGCTGCAGGCGGGAGGCAAAGACAATGGTGCGCCGGGAATTCGTAGTCAATATCATGCGAATTATTATGCAGCATTTGTAATTGGGCCCGACGGACACAACATCGAAGTGGTTTGCAGCAATCCTGTCACCTAGCATCCATTAGTTTTTACTTGGCTCGCTCGCGTCCTCGCCCTAATTCCGGCAATTTCCCATCTCCCGCGTAATCTGATACCACTCAAACGCCGACCCCGGTCGGGCCACAGAAATAATTCTTTCGCCTGCGTCAACTACCCAATGTATATTCGTTTGTAGATATCGAAATGTAAGTGAACCAAATTCAGTCCAGATCGTCAACTTCTGCTACTCGCATAATAGCGACGGAGAGACTTTTTCCACTGTATGACAGTAGGAACACCGAATGCTACCAATCGAAATCGCTCCTGCTTATAGACATACCAAAGATAGCTATTTGTCTGCGGTTTGCTTTCCCATGCAAAAATTTCGCCATTTTTATTACCGGCGTTGGACTTGCAACGCCCGCTACCGTCTTGGCAGAATAAACGGATGTCGACAGCACTGCCCTGGGATAGAAACTCCAAGGAAAAAGCTCCTGAAAAGAATATCCGACAGTTGACGTTTCCGAGCCCGCTGCGACCGATTTTTCAATCGTCAACTCTGAAGCGGCCCTCTTCTTCACTTGGTTATAGCTATTTGATCTCCAGTATATTTGTGAGACCTGACTACGATCGATTGATCCCTTACTTCCCTGAGGAACGATGATGACGTCAGCCTTCTCCGTCGGTACGACTTACCCATTAAGTCCGCCGTCAACATTCTTAAAAACATTCCCAACGACGGAGATCAGCGCACATGAAGCATTTTCCTTATATGGTGCTAGGGCAATGAAGCCGTACGTTCCAATCTTCGACACAGTAGTGAGCAACACTCGTACCATAGAACAGAAAAAGGCGCTATTTCGGCGGATCGCACAATTGCTGGGTGAAAGCCCAGGTGTTCGGCCAGAAGATGTATTTGTGAGTCTTGTAGAGGTGGCAAAAGAAAACTGGTCTCTCGGTCACGGCCTGGCTCAATATGCTTGAATTTATTTCATAACCGTTGTGTATCGCCATACGAGAATCAATAGAAACAAAGGGACATGCAGATCTGTCCCTCATCGATCGACTTTATCCCCTGGCGTTTTGTTGCGCCAGTTGCGCCTCGCCCCACGTGCACATCAGGTTGATTACAGGCAGCAGGGACTGCCCTCGCTCGGAAAGGCTGTACTCGACTTTTGGCGGGATTTGCGGATACTCCTTACGGATAACCAGCCCATCGCGCTCCATTTCCTTGAGCGTGGTGCTCAGCGTCTTGTATGAAATGGTCCCAATACAGCGCTGTAGTTCGTTGAATCTGAGCACCGGCTTGTGTTCGGATAGCCAATACATGATTGTCATCTTGTACTTGCCGCTGACCCGCGCCAGGGTGTAGCCAAAGCCGGTCTCTTCCAGTGGAATTTCCATGGCAAAGCAACTGGGCTGCTCGTCGGGAGCGGGTCGTTTCGCATTCACTATATTATCCATATTTATACTATCCTTTAGGTAAGTATATAACGCAATTGTGCGTACTTTTATTTTTTACCATAATCTATATCATAGTAGCGTCATCACTCAATAGGGATCGCTTGAAATGAAAACACTGATCGTTGTTGCCCACCCAGATTTGGCAAATTCACGGGTCAACAAAGCCTGGGTCAATGAGCTGAAAAAACACCCCGACCTGTACACTGTCCACGACCTTTACGGCACCTACCCCGACTGGCAATTGGATGTCGCCCACGAGCAAACGCTAATAGAAGCACATGACAAGGTTGTCTTGCAATTTCCTGTGTTCTGGTTCAATTGCCCGCCTTTGTTGAAAAAATGGCTGGACGATGTTTTTGTCTATGGCTGGGCCTACGGTTCGAAAAGCGGGCACAAAATGCGCGGCCGCAAGCTGGCGCTGGCCGTATCTGCCGGCGTGCGGGAACATGATTATTCACCTCAGGGCCGCTACCAGTATCGTCTGGAAGACATTCTCAGACCGTTCGAAATTACCGCCAATTACGTGGGTGCCGATTACCAGCCGTTTTTTGCCATGTACGGCTTCGAAGATGAACCGGGCGAAGACTATCAATTCAATCAGTCGGCGCTACGCCGGGGCACCGCGGACTACCTAGCTTATCTAGCAGAAACCCGCTAGCGCAGCATGCTACCTTTCTGGTAGCACAGGCCGCCGTTGTCGGCATCAAATAGTGGAATACTTGTTCCTTGCTAGGCACTTTCAATACCCAATTCCCCGCTCAAACTTTGCAGCAAAAGGCGAACCGCCGGATTTTCATTTTCACGCCGCCAAACTGCTCGCACCTCTTGTGCTGTGCGCGAAAATGTCAAGGGTAATATGGCGAGTAATTTTCTGTCGACCAGGTCGACTACATACGCTCGCGGCATCAAGCCTAAAAGTTGGCTATTAGCCAACAGTGTTGGTAAGACAGCAATGGAGTTCGCCGTTATCGCGCCCACACCGGGCCGCAGCGAGTGTTTTTTATACAAACGCATTAAACCGTCGTGAATGGCCGAACCGTCCGGCGGGAGAATCCAGGTATAGGGCGACAGGTCAGCCCAGCGCAATGACTTGCGCCCTGCTAATTGATGCAAGCTGGAGCAGACGATTACCAGCGGATCCCTACTAATCAAGCGCTCTTCCAGCGTCCCGTATTCTTGCACGGTTCTGTCGATACGGGTACGAGAAATGACCATATCCAGGTCTCCATCCCGTACCGCAGGAAAAAGCGTGTCGGTGGTGGCTTCGGTCAGAGTAATGGTGAGCGCAGGGGCCCGTTGGCGCAAACGCACTACGCCTTTTGCCACTTGAGTGGGCATGGTCGTCGCTACAGCGCCTATTTTCAGGTGCCCAACGCCCCCTTCCCTCAATTGCTCGAGCTCACGTTGCGCAGCCTCCAAATTGTAAAGGACTTGTCTCCCGTACTTCAGCAATACCTCTCCGGTGGGAGTCAGCACGACACGACGGCCGGAACGCACGACGACTGGAGCACCCAGCAACTGCTCAAGCTCGCCCAACTGCTTGGAGATAGCCGGTTGCGTTACATTGAAAAGCTCTGCTACACGACTGACCCGCCCTACTTTTGCAAGCGTTGTAATAATGCGCAAGTGCCCAAGCTTCAGGCCGTAGCGAAATGCGCGTTCCAAGGTAATTGGCAAAATCGGATCCATAATTAAATACATTACCTTTTGGTAATACCAAAATAAAATAATATCACTTTTATTGAATAACTATTTAACCGATACTTACCCCTGAATAACGCTATTTTTATAATAAGGGAGGCTGTCCATGCTTATGCTAATCCGCAAGACATTGCCAATGTTTCTAGCGGCCTGTATGACCCTGGGCGCTCACGCAGCAGAATTGCCTACGACGCTTGTAGTAGGATTTCAGGCTGGCGGTGGGCTGGACTCGGTTGCTCGTGCCCTGGCCAATGAGCTCAATAAAACGGGAAAGCACAAGGTCATTGTCGAGAACAAGCCTGGTGCCAGTGGGATTATGGCTATCGACTCGGTACGTAACTCGCGTAATAACGCTTTGCTGGTGATCATGCCGGGCGGCAGCATAACCATGACTCCGCATACCAATAAACATTTCAAGTACGATCCCCAAAAGGATCTTGTGCCCGTCGCACGCCTGGCGACCTACACGTTAGGAGTAGCGGTTTCACCCGATGTGAACGCCGCCACTTTATCGCAATTTCTGAAATTGGCAGGCAATTCGCAGAAACTGGCCGCCTATGGCACCGCTGGCATAGGCTTATCTCCTCACTTTATTGGCGAAACCATTGCGGAGCAATCCAAGGTCAATCTGGTTCATGTGCCTTACAAGGGCGCTGGCCCCGCTATCAATGATGCGCTTGGCAAACAGATCCCTGCGGTCATCTCGACTGTCCCTTCCCTTTTACCGATGGTGCGAGACGGACGGCTGAAGCTGTTGGCGACCACCGGCGGCCATAGAGATAAACACGCACCTGATGCCCCTACCCTGAAAGAACTCGGGTACTCAGGGCTGGAGATTGAGGAGTGGTTCGGTATCCTTGCTCCGGCCACCATGTCTTCCGAAACGGTGAAGCAATGGAATACCGCCATTAATGACGCGCTCAATTCAAAGTCACTGCACGATACCCTGACCTTACAAGGCTTTTTGCCGGCGCCTATGTCTGCCGGTGACTTCAGGAACTTGGTGCTGCACGATTACGCGATGTGGGGTAAAGCCTTAAGAAACTCCGGCAATACATTCTCAAACTGAACTCATTTCCATAAACCATGACATCTACCTCGAATGTACTCATCCTGCTTTCCGATGAGCATAATGCCCGCATTATGGGATGTGCCGGTGACGCTACCGCCTATACCCCCAGTCTTGATAAATTAGCGCAGGAAGGCACGCGCTTTACCAACGCTTACACACCATCGCCAATTTGTGTACCGGCACGGGCCAGCCTGGCAACCGGCCGCTATGTACACCAGCATCGTTGCTGGGATAATGCGTTGGCATACAAAGGAAATCCGCCATCCTGGGGGCATCGGCTACAAGCAGCGGGTATACCAGTCCAGTCAATCGGCAAACTGCATTATAGGAATGGGAATGACGCCACCGGCTTTGACCAGCAACTTTTGGCTGCGCATATACAGGACGGTATTGGTCAAGTTTGGGGTTCTGTACGGGATCCACTGCCAGACCCATTCCCAACCGCCCCTTTATTCAAAAATCTAGGCGCGGGTGAATCCAGCTACAACCGGTTTGACCGTGCCGTCTCGCAAGAAGCAGCTCAGTGGCTGCATGAGCGCAGCCAGCAGACTGATTCAACCCCCTGGGTACTGTTCGTTGGGCTGGTCGCTCCCCATTTTCCGCTTATCGTTCCTCCTGAATATCTGAAACGCTATCCCGTTGAGAGTATGCCATTGCCCCGGCTACATCCCGATAGAGGTTACCACAGGCACCCATGGGCCGAGCGCCACGCACGTTTCAGCAAACATGACGAACAGTTAGGAACCGATGAACGACGCCAACTCGCATTGGCCTCGTATTATGCATTGACTTCTTTCATGGATCATCAGATTGGCAACATCCTTAACGCTCTGTCTGAATCAGGTATGGCGGAGAATACAACCGTTATTTATTCCAGCGACCACGGAGACAATATGGGAGAGCGTGGATTGTGGAACAAATGCATGATGTATCGAGACTCCACGGCAATTCCGATGATTATCAAAGGGCCCGGCGTGCCGGTTGGCCAGACCGTACAGACAAACGTATCGCTAGTCGATATATTTCCTACAGTACTGCAAAAAGTCGGCATCGCACCGACCGAGTCGGATCTGGACCTTCCTGGTAGATCTTTGGTTGATAGCGCAAATGAGCCTTATGATTCAACACGGCTGGCGTTTTCTGAGTATCACGCCGTCGGGTCCGACTCTGCCGGATATATGCTGGCCGACAACCGCTACAAGTACCATCATTACGTCGGATATGAACCTGAATTGTTTGACCTGGATAACGACCCATTTGAAACTCATGACCTGGCCAGCGATCCCACATACGCTGAAATAGTAGACTGCATGCAAAAACGGCTATGCGCAATACTTGATCCTATTGAAGTCGACACTCACGCGAAGTCAGATCAGCAAGTATTGATTCAGAAATTCGGTGGCCGTGAAGCAGCACTAGGTATTGGCACCCCCGGGGCCACGCCTGTACCATCTTCTTGATATTTTTAAGGTTCATGCTAAGCGACAAAGAACGGCCCCAAGGGCAGGATCGGTTTCCAACCCTTGGCGCGCGGCTCGTGATACAGCCACCATTTTTTAGCGCATCTCGCCATACTCATATAAACGTGAACGCACTTGCGCAGATGCGCTTTTTCGTGGCCGCAGCACCAGGCTCAAAAAACCGGCGCAGCTTTGCCTTCCATCCTGACATTGATACATGTCGCGCCTTGGTTATTGGCCGCCTTATTAAGCATATCGTCCAGTTGATCCGCTCGCTCTACGTAGGCGCCTTGTGCGCCAAGCGCAGATGCCAGCAGATCATAGCGGGCGGAGTCATTCAAGGTGCATCCGTACAGCCTGTCAGGGCCGTACTCGCGCAATTGGATCATGTACTCGGCATTCCAGCGAGAGTCGTTTCCGACAACTGCAATAAACGAAGCCTTTTCCCGGGCTGCTGTTTCAAACTCAGTGCTGTGAAAGCCCACCGTTCCGTCGCCCATCATGGCAATGATCGTGGCATTGGGTCGGGCAATACTCGCAGCGATTGCATAGCATAAGGCGCCGCCAATCGCGCCTGACAGGCCATTGATAATCCGGGTCGGTGCCTGGCAAAATGCCTGCGCCCATTGGCCGAACTCTCCGCCATCAGATATCAGAATCGGGTCTGTCGCCTCATCCAGTATTTTCTGAACCGCCTGGCATATGGATTGTGGCCCGGGATTGGCAGAGTTCTCTTCGGAGGGCGACTTCAGCACCCGGCTTGAAATGGCGCGACCGACCTCTTGCAGCCATGCGTCGCGTTTCCTGGGATAGGTGTAGTCACTCAACCCACGTAATGCAGCATCCGAATCGGCTATCGCGTGTTTGTACAACCGCGCGCCCAATAGTTGTTTGGCACGGTCGATCATTGTTTCATCGGGGTCTATCACAATGATGTCCGCGTCCGGATCCATACCGGTGGGTCGGCCAAAATTCAGAGTGAAGTCTAGTGTTTTGCCCACAAGGACGACCAGATCCGCTTTTTTCAATACCTGAGGGAAATGCCCCAAAGAAGGATCCCGCAGGCCGCGCGGGCTTTCCATCGCAATAATCGGCGCCTGCAGAACGTTACTGGCATTTTTTACTAAATCTGGCGCACGGCTCGCATTGTTCATCGGACCGACCAGCACCAATGGCCGTTCTGCTTTCGCGATTCGCTCCTTGATTTGCTGTGCGTCAGCCTGCGACAACGGCATGCTGATCCGCGCGGGCACCTGTCCGCTCTTTACTTTCCTAATATCGACCTCTTCCTGCAACAGATCAAACGGCATCGCAATGTGAACCGGACCAGGTCGGCCCGAGAGCGCCAAAGATATTGCCGATGTAATGTCATGATCTATCTCATCGACGCACTTTAACCGCATGGATTGTTTTACGAGCTTTTTTGTCACTTCTGTCTGGTCCAGCTCCTGGAATGCACCCATGCCGTCCTGCGCCATAGGGGAATCGCCCGAGAGCAGCAGGACGGGGCTTTCAGCCAGACGGGCTGAGAACACGGGTGACAAACAATTGGTAATGCCCGGTGCGGCAGTGACCAGCGCAACCCCGATCTGCCCCGTCAGCTGGGCCCAGGCATCAGCCATATAAACCGCAGCCGCTTCGTGACGCACATGCACAATGCGGATGCCGGCATCGATGCAGGCATCGTAGATAGGCATAATCTGATTGCCTGACAAACTGAATATCGTTTTGACACCTGCACGTTGCAATGCGTCTGTAACAAGATGAGCACCTAGCATAAACACGATTACCTTCAAAAATTAAACGGTGGCGGCCCCACGACGGCGGGCCATCTTAAAACCCTGGCCTCTGAAATATCGTTTCTCGCATAGCCGATATCAAGGCGTATCCCCTCTTCAATTTGTCGCACTTTGATCCATTGTGCCATCAGTGGTTGCCTCGTTTAAGGCACATTGCTATCAAACTTGCAATTTATCCTTTAATCCTTTAACTGACTGGCTCACTTTGGATTGATTTTCTGCTCTGCGATTATGGTTTTCCAGGATGCCAATTCATTCGTGATCTTTTGCGTCATATACTCCTGTCCCTGCTCTGCTGCCGTCAGGCCAAGATCCTGGAATTTTTTCTTCATGCGTTCGGAAGCCATTGCGGTTTTGATGCCCTGCTCCATCTTTTCCACGATATCGTCTGGCGTACCTTTCGGCACAACCACACCAAACCATCCCTGGGAATCGAATTCCTTATCAAGCTGCTCTTTTACTGTAGGGACATCAGCAAGTGCAGCGGATCGTTCGCTACTGGTAACCGCGATTGCCTTTACGTCACCGGACTTTATAAAAGGCATGAGTGCAGCCAGATTTCCTGTCACCACCTGAATCTGGCCTGCAATCAGGTCTGTCAGCGCCAGCGTTTCACCGCTATAAGGAATGTGCGTCATCTTGCTGCCGGTCGTATGCATCAACATCTCGGATGCCATATGCGTCTGGCTCCCCACCCCGGACGATCCAAAATTGACGCCCGATTTATTCTGCCGAATATAAGAGAGCAGCTCTACAAGATTGTTAGCAGGGACCTTTTTGTTTGCGGCCACAACAAACGGACCAGTGGAAACAATGCTGACATTTTTGAAATCGCCGACACGATAAGAAAGATCCTTATATAAATTGGGATTTACCGTAAGCATGCTCCCGGAAACCATCAGCATGGTATACCCATCTGGCCGGGCCCTGGCCACCTGTGATGCAGCCACGGCACCACCCGCACCAACCCTATTTTCCACGACAATCGTCTGCTTCCATTGCTCACTCAGCTCCTGGCCCAATGCCCGAGACAGAATATCTGCAGTTCCGCCTGCGGGAAAAGGAGAAATCAGGCGCACAGGCTGGCTTGGCCAGTTACCCGCAAGCGCCGGGGCGCCGATTAGAAAACAGCTGGCACAGGCGGCGATACTGCGAAAAATCAGCCGCGTAAATACGCTTCTTGCTTTGCACATCTTTGCCTTCTCCTTGAATTACTTTTGAAATAAATAAATCCGGATCAAAGCAAAAGGCGCTGTCATTAAAATGATCGACGGCGATGTTGCCACCTTTTGTTACTGTTTATTATTGTTTAAAGTCAAAGCAAAGTAAAAGCAAAAAAAATTTCACTCATTAAAGTTAAATTTTAAATAGTCGAACCTCCATCGGTTCAATATTGCCATTGTCTTTTTTCAACCAGGTGTGTGTGCCACGCCTTCCTTACGGGTTTTCCACATATTGCGCCTGTGATTTTATTTTTATAATATATCGTATATCATATTTCATATAGGAATTGAAGATCATGAAAGCCGTATTCGTGTTATTCGATTCACTCAATCGTCACGCGCTTTCTTGCTACGGTGCAAGCAATATCGTCACGCCCAATTTTGACCGACTCGCGGCCCGCGCCGTCACCTTTGACTCGCATTTCGTGGGAAGCCTACCCTGTCTTCCGGCGCGCCGGGATATTCAGACCGGGCGGCTGAACTTCCTGCATCGGGGCTGGGGACCTCTGGAACCATTCGATCACTCTCTGGCCAGCATGCTGCGCGATAGTGGAGTCTACAGCCACCTGATCACAGATCATTATCATTATTTTGAAGATGGCGGCGCCGGATTTCACGGCAGATATTCTTCATGGGAATTCATCCGCGGCCAGGAGAAAGACAAATGGCGCCCGGCCCTCAAGCCCGATACCGAGTGCTTGAGCAAACGCTACCACGAAAAAATGCAGGATTTCTCGTGCGACATCAACGCCAAGCTGCCCTACTTCGTTAATCGGCAGTATCTTGAACAACGCGGCGACTTTCCACTTGCACAATGTTTCGAATCGGCGGGTGAGTTTCTTGATGCTTACCACGCAGAGGACTCATGGTTTTTGCACCTGGAATGTTTTGATCCACACGAACCGTTCTTCGCTCCTGAGCGCTTTCTACAAGCGTTTCCCGAAGCGCTAAGCGGCAAAATTTTCGACTGGCCAAGTTATGGACGAGTGGATATCGAGCCAGACCTACTGCAAAAGCTGCGGGCCAACTATCATGCGCTGGTCCTTGCATGTGACCACTATCTGGGCACCTTGCTGGACCAATTTGATCGTTTGGACTTGTGGAAGGACACTTGGCTGATCCTGTCAACCGACCATGGGCTGCTGCTGGGAGAGAAAGAATATCTGGGCAAGAACCGGCCACCCTTCTTCAACGAAGTAGCACATATTCCGTTGATGATTGCAGCACCAGCCGACGCTGGAGTTAAAACACGCAGGGAAGCGGCATTAACGCAAACCATCGATCTGATGCCGACCATACTGGATATCTTCGAAATGCCCATACCTCCCGAAGTTACCGGCCATTCATTACTCCCGCTTATGCGCACCGGCACGCCCGTTCACAGCGCCGGCAGCGATTGTCCCGGTGCGATCTACGGCCAGTTTGGCGCCGCAATCAACTATACCGATGGCCGCTACACCTATTTTCTCTATCCCGAAGTCGCCTTCGAAACCAACCTTTACCAATATACACTGATGCCCGCGCACATGCGCACGTTCTTCGAAGCAGAGGAATTTGCTGGTGCGGCACTTGTTGAGCCACTTGCATTCACACAAGGTTTTCCCGTCATGAAGCTGCCCGTTCTGGCTCAATCAAAAGGCAATATGACACGCCGATATCCGCTGCTGGAAGCCAGTACCGTGCTATACGACCTCCAAAATGATCCTCAGCAACGGCACCCTATCAAGGATCCCGATATCGAGCAACGCATACGGCGGGACATCGCTGCGCACCTGCGTGCCAATCATGCGCCGCACGAAATGTTCGCCCGATACGGACTTGCAAGCGATATCGAATTTACTGAAATCGCTTGAATTTTTTCAACCCTATCGTACACATCACTATGAATACGCAGCAATCCGGTCTCTCTACCATTCGACCCACCAGTCTGGCGGATCAAGTCCATGCGCAAGTTCAGCATATGATCGCCGCCGGACGCTTTGCTCCTGGCACCGCAATCAATATCGCCCAATTGTCCCGTCAGTGCGGGGTGAGTCATACGCCTATACGTGAAGCGCTTGCCAGATTGGCTGCCGAAGGACAATTGATTTTCGTGCGCAATATCGGCTATCGCCTTCCGGAACCGCCCACCATCAAGCAATACACCGATTGGGCCGTCGCCCGCGTTGTGGTGGAATCGAACGCGCTGCTTTACATTCTCGGCCCCATTGACCTTGCTTTGATCGACAAGGCACAACAGATCAACGATCAAATCAGACAGTCCGATTTCGGCAAGACCGCATCCGGTATCCGGCGGTTCAGTGAACTCAATTGGCGTTTTCATGCCACGTTGATCGGTCTTGCCGACAATGCAATGCTTGAAGATGCCCATTCCAGGCTTTATGCCTCGCCCCAATTTTCTCGTATTTTTCTGGGGCGCGGCGTAATTAACCAAAATGAAGTTGCAGTGGAACATGAACGCGTTCTTGCGTGCCTGCGTGACGGCGACCGCCAGGCGGCGGCGCAGGCGCTACGGGATCATATCGTCGATAGCCTTGAACGCGATGCCCAGCAATCTCATATTTCCGGCTTGATCCGGCGTACCCTGAATGGACGTCTGTCTGAAGACAATTCCGGCACAGCCTGATATCGACACCATCGCCCCTAACTGCCGGACTCAAACACTGATTTCCAGACGCTGTACCAAGATACCAAAAACAAGAGGAGACACTTGAAATGAAGCGAATGAAATTATTGATGGCAAGTATCAGCAGCGCATTTACCCTGGTCGCAGCGCCGGCGCTCGGTCAGCCCTATCCCGACAAGCCGATTACCCTGATCGTTGGATTTCCGCCGGGAGGCGGTGTAGACATGGTTGCGCGCCAGCTCGCCGATCGTCTTGGCCAACAGTTGAAGCAACAGGTGATTGTCGAGAACCGCGCAGGCGCGGCAGGCAATATAGCCATGGAATATATCTCTCATGCGCGCCCTGACGGATATGTGCTATTGATGGGAAATGTCGGGATGCTCACAGCAAACCCGCTGCTGTACCCCAAGCAGGCCGCCGACGCTGTCAAAAAGCTGATGCCGGTGGCACGTTTGGTGGTGACGCCGCTGCTCGCCGCTGTGCCGTCCAAAGCACCGGCGTCCAATATCAAACAGTTCATCGAGTTGGCCAAAAGCAAGCCTAACGCCATGTTCTTCGGTTCTGGGGGCAGCGGCAACATCAATCACCTGGCGGTGGAACTGCTTAAAATTCAAACTGGCATACCACTAACGCATGTGCCATACAAGGGTAGCGCCCCGTCCCTCACCGCCCTGGCGGCCAATGAGGTACAACTGGTCGTTGATGGTGTAAATGTGGTTCTGCCACAGGTCACCGGCGGTCGAGCGCGCGCGCTCGCCATTACTGGAGAAAAGCGAACACCCGCGCTTCCGGAGGTGCCTACAATGAAGGAAGCTGGCTACCCAGATTTAACCATCTACGGCTGGCAAGGCTTATTTGCGCCTGCAGGCACGCCGCAGTCGGTCATCAATACCTTGACCCGCGAAGTCGACAAGGCATTGGCCAATCCGGATCTTGCCTCGCGATTCGTCAAACAGGGAACCGATCCAGCCTACCAGAATCCCGAAGAGTTCCAGAAATATATTGCATCAGAGCAGGCGCGCTGGGCAAAAGTGATTCGCAAGGCCAATATCAAAATAGAATAAAGCACCCTATTGTTGCCACGGGAGGCGGGGTGACGGACGAGCCCGCTGCATACTATTAACAATAGACATCGTTACTGAATGAGCAACAGATCCGCAGAAAACTGGCCAATCGGGTATCTTAAACTGAGTCCAGTATGTGTTTGTCCGTAGAGGACTTCTACCGTTCATCAGAAACCGCCGTGCACGCAGCGCAGCATGGTTGATTTGATGGCAACAACCCAATCATAAACGCTTGTGCTGGCACGGTCCTCTATACTTGTAAAGCATTGGCCGACCCAAGCATGCTTTCGAGCATACGACGCAGGTACGGCTGAATACCTGCAGCGATCCTGGGTATGTAATTGAACGGTGGCGGCTCTTGTATATAACTGCTTTGCGTCATTTCCAACTGAATTGCGTGAATATTTTGTGTTGAGCAACCATATTGCCGGGTAATGTATCCGCCTGTAAGGCGACCATTCAGCACCGCCGTGTAACCTCCCTGCTCCGCTGATTTTGCACTATCGTATATTTCCTGGGCCATGCGTTCATTGCAGCTTGATTCCTTATTGGTCCCCAGATTCAGGCCGGGAAGCTTGCCTTCGAAGAAACGTGGCAATACTGAGCGTATTGAATGCACATCCCAAAGAGCGGCTATTCAGTGCTTTGCCTTCATACGTACAAGCTCGCCAGCCGGTGCCTCATGGTATGAGTGCCAGATAGCATTGCGGCGCGCGACAACTTCCGCTCTATCGGGAGCTTGCCCGGACATCCTCGAAACGGCGTGCACCACCGGACTTCAGACCAGACAGATAACTCGTTGCCTGGCATTATTTCCGGTCGTATGCAAAAAACTGACAAGCCACTGCATAAAATTCGTTTGCAGCTCAACCCAGTGGTCCCTACCATAACTACTAACTAATAAAACCCATGATATATGGATGGAAAATCAGCGCTGTTTTTAAAAACCGCAGCTGCTCACTGGAGAATTGAAGACCAATGCGCAATCAACATCAAGCACCCAGCCGGATCAAGGCGAGCATCCCAAAATTAGCCGTAGCAGCCATTTTGGCCACCAGTTCAAGTATTGTTCTTGGACAAGATTATCCAACCAAGCCCATCCGACTGGTATCTGCACATGCCGCTGGCGGGGCGGCCGACACCCTCTCGCGCATCGTGGCCGAGCAGCTGGGCAACAAGCTTGGGCAGCCGATAGTGGTCGAAAACCGTCCTGGTGCCAGCACGGCACTGGCAGCCGAATATGTCGCCCGGGCGCCTGCTGATGGATACACGATACTGATGGCAACAGTAACCACCTTATCGATCAATCCAACCATCATGCCCGCGCTCAAATATGACGCCATCAAAGACTTCGCGCCGATAACCGTTGTGGCCTCAACGCCTTTCTTTCTTGGCACCAATGTCAACCTGCCCGTCACTTCGGTACAAGAGCTGATAAAAATGGCCAAACAGAAACCAGGAAAGCTGAACTATGGTTCGTCCGGAAACGGTACCTCATCACATCTGGCCGGAGAGTTGTTTAATGACATGGCCAATATCAATATGCTTCAGATCCCATATAAAGCCACATCAGCGCGCAACACAGATCTGTCCTCCGGCATTATCCAAGTCGTCTTCGGCAATGACCTGCTGCCGTTTTCTGAAACGGGAAAAGTGCGTATTCTTGGCGTAACATCAAAAGACCGCCTTTCGGGTCACCCTGAAATTCCAACCGTAGCCGAAGCCGGGAACCTTCCCGGTTACGAAGCTTCAGTATGGTATGGATTAATAGCCCCCAAGGGCACACCACCAAAAATCATAAATCGTTTGAGCGCAACGATCCACGATATTGTGATTGATCCCAAGGTCAAGCAAAAGATCATGGCAACCATTGGCGGCGAAGCAATTGGCAGCTCACCGGAAGCGTTCTCCGACCTTATTCAATCTGATACGCAAAAATGGCGGGCCGTCATCAAACGAGCCGGCATAGCAACCGTTCAATAGCAAGCAAAACCGGAAAATGAGACGGGGCGATCGAGAGAATGCCATCTGTCGATCGATATCGTGACAGGTGGCTGGAGGCGGCAATGTTGCCGAGGCTGCACTTTAAAGGCATGGAGCAGCGTATTGACTGGCAGTCCTATGCATGGTTCATCACCCGCCCCTGATCAAGCCACCCGTATTCAAAGACGATAGACAGATAGACTCTTGGCCTATTCACGGTAGGGAACGACCTGCTTTGCGGCCGCCCATATCGCTTTACCAGAAGGGTTTTCAAGCTCTTCAAGGTAATGGCCAGCCAGCCCTGCGGCGCGCGAAACGACGGAATACCCCCTTATGGCCGCAACCGGAACATCTATCGCCAATAAAAGCGCGGCAATCGCCCCCGTCGCGTTGATCGTTATATGGCGGCCATATTGTTTATCCACCTCATATCCCAGACGCTGGATCAGTCGCACATACCCACCATTACAACCCAATTCGGATGCGATCTTGAACAGCTGTAGCGCACGGGGGTCATCGGGTGCGTGCGTCCCATGGCCGAAGCCAGGCAGTGGGCGTCTCTCCCGCTTATACTGCCCGACAATATTCTGCAATACCGCATCGGCGTTTTCTGTGTCTTTTACCCCTTGTTCTATTTCCAACAACAGCGCCGCACATTGCTCGGTCGTGCCGGCGTAGACGCTGCCGATTGCCAGCAAACCAGATGAAATCGCCACTTGAGGCTCCTCTGGAACACTCATGGCCATCAGCCGGGTAATGACCGCTGATGGAGTCAATCCATGTTCCATCAATGTTACCAGGCAGGCGTCCAGGATGTCGCACTGAACCCGTGTGGGCATACGATCGCAGGTCAGAAAATACAGCATCTGCGTAAAATTTACGGACCCCATCAATTCGTTGACGAGGTCCCGGCCACGCACTTTGACCTCTTTGGTAAACGAGGCGCCAGTGCGCGTATATGTCTGCTTGGCTGAAGGTTTCATGGCCGTGGCGTCAGGCCAGATCAACGGAACCGACTAGCGTCGTATCAAACTGCGATTTGCAGTGCACCTGGTTGTCCTCGGTAATTGTGGTCACCAAATCATCGCCGGGACATACGCCTCTTACATATTTCACCGTAAGCCTGCCTTTATAATGCCAGTCGCGCCCAAATTTTTTGGCGGCAAGATCACAAACATATGCCGTGTACATCAGGCCATGCCCGAGCGTTCCACGGAACCCGCGCTCTTTGGCATAAGCATCGTCATAATGCAAAATATCATTATCTCCATTGAGAATCCCATAGTTATCAAACAACGTTTGCGTCTGTTTTACGGTTTTTTTCAGCTCTTGATTGCTCATTTTCAATTACCTTAAAGCGATTACACGCTATTGATTTAGGATTTCACTTAGTTCGGGAATGCAGACGTGTGATTTACGGCTACCAGCAGCACGCCATCCGGGGTCTTGAATTCAACGTCGTACTTGATATATTTCAACCCCTTACGTTCGTACTTGTCAGTGACTCGACCGGTGCCCACTACCTTGGTTTCTTCATCGGCCCAGATAGGATGGTGAAATTCGATCGTATTGCCGATCATGATTCCACCTTGCTGCGGTGGATATTTCCGGTACATCACCGCCATCATGTATACCAGCACGACGTTAGGTGGCGCTGCCTGTCGTCCGTCAACAATATAATTGCCCGCATCTGCACTCACCACAGATATGTACTCTTGCACAATATCCTGACTGATCGTGAAAGGCAGCGCTTCAAACTCCTGCCCTACCTTCCAGTCGTTATACAACGCAGCAGGTAGCTCACCTTCCCTTGGTTTCACATCACTCGGTCTGGTCATTCACATCTCCTTGAAAAATAATATTGGCTTTTATAAGTTGATCAATCTGGTGGTCCTCATATCCGCACACTTGGGATAGAATTTTGCGCGTATGTTCTGCGAAAGCCGGTGGATACGTAGTGGGCTCGGCGCCTTCGAACTTGAAAGGACTGCCAAGAAAACGAAGGCTGGCCATTGTTTTGGGATGCACCAGCTCTTCCACCATGTTGCGCTCATGCGCCAGGCGCTGCGAAGTCGCCTGCTCTATATTGTTTACAAGCGCCGCGGGCACTCTTTGTTCGAATAAATGATCAGCCCAGTCAGCCGCCTTGCGGGTCTGAAAAACCTGGTTCAATTCGCGTGTCAGGCTTTCCACATTCTCAATGCGACGTACCGGGTGATCAAATCTGGGATCTTTTGCCAGATCGTCGCGACCAATGGCTTGGCAGAACGATTCCCAGAACTGCTGGCCAGTTGGAGACAAGGCAATAAACTGTTCATCAGCGCATGGATAAATATCACTGGGCGCAATGACAGGATGGCGTGCGCCATTGGCTTTGGGAATCACGCCTGAAATAAAATAGTTCTGTGCTTGCCACGTCAGCATGGCAAGCTGGCAATCAAGCAAGGAGACCTGGAGAAGATCACCGCTGCCGGTTTTCAGCGCCTTTAACATAAGGCTCACACAACCGAGCGCCAGATACAAACCTCCAGTCAGGTCGGCGGCCTGGTAGCCAAGTCGCACGGGCTCGGCATCTTTATTGCCCGTAATGCTCATCACACCGCTCATCGCTTGCACCACCAGATCGAATGCGGGCGCTTTGGCGTAAGGACCTTTGTCGTGAAGGCCGATTAATTGTCCTATCGCAATTTTAGGATTGATGGCCAGCAATGACTGCTTGTCTAACCCCAGACGTTTTGGCACATCTGGAGCAAAGCCGTAAATAATGGCATCGGACTTGCGCACAAGATCGTAAAGAACTGCCCGGCCTTGTTCGGACTTCAAGTCCAGCGCAATACTGGATTTACCCCGGTTCACCGAAAGAAAAAACCCGGAATCTCCTTCAAATACCGTCGAATGGCTGGATACCCTGCGAGAAAGATCGCCCTCCAGAGGTTCCACCTTTATCACTTCGGCTCCAAGCTGGGCAAGCAACTGACTGGCGAACGGCCCCCCCAGCACCCAGGTAAGATCCAGCACTCGAAAACCACTTAGCATATCCGCTCCGCAGATGTTAATTTTTAGTAACACACAATGTGTGAAGTGTTCTTATGATGCACTTAACCGCAAGCACGGTAAATCGACTAAAAATCGAAAGATGTGAGTTAATCTCACAATAATTTAGGTATTCACGGGAAAACCAAGCCGCAATTCATGGCTGGCTAAACCACACGCGGGGCGCGAACGTGGCCTGCTTTTTTTCAAAGCGGTAAGCATTAGGCTGAGGAAGAGCCGGGGTTTGGCCCGGTACACGGCGGGTACGTGGGATCACCGCATCCATCTAAAGAATGGGTGTATTCATTTCCCTGCCGGTTTGAGTGATCCGCTTTATTAGCGTCGGTATTGAGGGTTTAAATAACCGAGCATGCGAACTGATTGGATGCCGTACCCTCTTCTGACAACCATGAACAAAACTCATGAAGCAAGGGACGACCGTGACCACCAGGGGTCACAACATAGGCATAATCAGCAGCGCTGACATCGGGCCCATCAAACGCAAGAACCAGATTCCCGGCAGCCAGATCGTCTGCAACGAGAGAAAGAGGAACAAGCGCAACACCCAAGCCCTCCAAGGCTGCTTGCACCACGAAAAACATTTCGTCAAATCGTAAAAATTCAGTCGAAGAAGGTTTTTCACAGTCCGCTTTCTCAAACCACTGCGTCCAGGCGTGCACATTGCTCTTGGCTTCCATGAGGCGATGTTTTTTTATATCTTCGGCGCGCAATACAGGGCAGGCCTCAAGCCGTTCCGGAGCGCATACAGCCACGAGTTTGCCAGACAAGAAAGGCTCCGCATGCAGATCCAATGGCGATTTTGGAAGCCTTCGGATAACAACGTCGAAATCACTCAGCTTAAGCGAATCAATGCTGGTCGTACTGGCAGTTAATCGAATCTCTGCTTTGCTGTGCCGGTGCTGGAAGACGGATAACCGGGGAATCAGCCATTTCATCGTGAAGGTCGGTGGCGCATTGACCAGCAACGTCTGGCCTCCCGGGCACATTAAATTGTCAACCGCAGTGGATAAGCGATCAAACGCAGGCGCCACACCAGCGAAGAGCGCTTCCCCTTCGTCAGTCAGCTCGATGGGCTGACTGCGACGAAATAAGCGTAACCCCAGCAATGACTCCAACATGCCAATTTGCCGACTAACTGCGCCATGCGTTACCCCAAGCTCATCGGCTGCCAGGCTGAAACTGCGATGACGTCCCACCGACTCAAAAGCACGCAATGCGTTCAGTGGCAGTGAGCGACGGTTCATATGGAGCTCCCAATCAAAGGAAAATCTGACTATAACTGCACAAGGCGCGCTCAGCAATAATTGATATTACCTATATAAAGACCCCGCAGCAATGCTGTTCGCAGCAAGTACTCATTCTCCAAAATCAAGTGATTTTTTTTGCTTTAACATATCTGCACCAATTGATTTCGCCACCCAGGACGGCTTAGCAGATTCTGCATCAACCCTTCTTGCAAGCACTGCCCGCTACTTTTCCTCATCATTATTTGCTGGACGCTCCCTGTGGCTCATTTTCATGGGCAATTAGTGGTGTCTTGTGTAAAACAAATTCCGCTCATCAAACTTGCGAACACGGAGTGAGCACAACACTTGGTCAGACATTTTTGATAATTTTTTCGAGCCATATAGCAAGCGCGTTTCCTGAAATGTGAGGCTGGCCATTAACTGCGGCAGGTTTGACCAATGCTCAGAATGAAATTTTGCGCCAATCCAATTAATAGACAAGGCCAAAGGTTGGGCTCAAGCCGGGATGAATAGTATCACCACGGTCGGGATATATCATGCACGGGAAAAGCACCTAAACAATAACGAGAAAAACAACGCGTTATACATACATCTGGAACGCCCCCCAGCCGCAATCCGAATGGGACGAACAAATGGAAGACCTTCTCAGAACGACGTGATGCCGGCTAGCAGCCTATTGCCAACGGCGATCTCCCTGACATCGAAGCCTCTCACTAAACCGATAGGTTTCGTGCAGCTTAATTGGAAAATGTACAGCTGCCAAACAGCATATTCCGTAGTTTGAACGACCCATCCGATCACCCTTTCACAGAAAATAGTTTGCTATTTAATCTCGAACCTAATTTTACAATATACATTTTGTTACTATAATATATTATATAAAATACCTAATGCATGGCATAGTATTGCCTAAGGAGGACAGACATGATTAGTCAAAACGAGAAAACGAGTACTGACCACCGCCGGCGGTCAGCAGCCATCGTCGGTATTGGACATACTGATTGGGTAAAAGATTGGGCAAGAGTCCGCAACAATGAAAAACCCAACGACAGTTACGGATATGCCGCGGATGCGTTGATAAATGCTTTGAGCGATGCTGGAATTGAAAAAACTGAATTAGACGGTCTGATTGTTGGACCTACTACTGCCTATGAACGGATGGCTGAAATACTCGGCATCGACCCAAAATGGGGAGACCAGGCAGATGCTGTACTGTCAGTCGCACAAGCGGTAATGGCCATAGAATCCGGCATGGCCGAAACAATTGCTCTGGTGTACGGGAACGACCAGCGTTCCGGCCAAATCCAGTATGGTGGGCCGCAGGCCATGGGTGGAGATGCATTCCTCTCTTATATTTACCATGCCCCTTGGGGGCTTACCTCGCAGGGCGCACTCTATGCACTCACATTTCAGGCTTATAAACATGCAACCGGATTTGGCGAATCTGATCTAGCCCGCGTCGCAGTCGCGCAGCGCGAATGGTCGTCGCAAAATCCCAATGCAGTCATGCGCAAGCGCATAGAGATAGAGAATTATCTAGACGCGCCATATATCTGTGAACCGCTGCGCCTGTATGACTATTGCATGATTAATGACGGTGGCGTGGCACTCATCGTGACCACCGCAGAAAAAGCCAGAACAATGAAACAAAAACCGGTATATATCGAGGGTTTGGGTCGCCGGGATTTAAACAGCAAAGCGACCAGCCTGGAGCCCAGGTTGACCGAGTTCTATCACCCTGCTCAGGAAGATTGCGCCAAACAGGCCTTCGCCATGGCTGGAATTGGGCCTGAGGACGTCGACATACTGCAAGTTTATGACAGTTTCTCGGTACACATCCCCTTGGCCCTGGAAGGATATGGCTATTGCAGGAAAGGCGAAGCCGCAAAATTTCTCGCAGAAACTGGTATTGGCCCTGGAGGCAAGCTTCCCGTCAATACAAGTGGCGGGCATTTGTCGGAAAGCTATATGCAAGGATGGGCTCACCAGATTGAGTCGGTGCGACAACTGCGTGGCGAATGTGGCGATCGCCAAGTGCACGGGTGCAACCGGGTTCATTACACATCTGATGTCGCTGGCAAGGCCGTCTCCATTATTTATGGGAAATGATTATGACGAATGTTATTGCACAAACACCCCGCCCGGTTATGGGTCTGTACGATGAGCCGCTATGGGACAGCATCCGAGGCTGCAACATGAAGTTACAACGCAGTCGCAACTCTGGAAAGTACCTGTATCCGCCCGCCCCCGTGTGCGATCAGTCATTGTCCGCCGATTTTGACTGGGTATCAGTATCGGGCAAAGGAGAAATTCTGTCCTGGATCATCTTTCACCGCCAATATCTCGAAGCGTACCCTGCACCGCACAATGTGATTGCTGTTCGTTTGGAAGAAGGTCCAGTTATAATCTCGAACTTGCAAGGCCGACAACCTGAAGCATCCTGGATTGGTCGTAAAGTCAGACTGGTCTACGCGACGATGCCAGACGGATTCGTGCTCCCCCGATTCGAGCTTTCCGACTAGGATTTTAATTTTTATGGATTACTCCCGCCCAATTCTGACCAAGCAAGATCAGGTTATCGAACAAATACGTGAACAGATCATTGCCGGTGAATACAAGCGGGGGGAACGCCTCAGACAGCAGGACATTGCAGACAGACTGGGAGTATCGATTACGCCGGTACGGGAAGCATTAAAAGCCTTGGAAATGGAAGGGTATGTGAAGGTATACCCAAACAAGGGCATCTATATTCCCGAACAATCACGTATCGACGTCCTTGAAGTCTACGAACTGCGATTAATGCTGGAGACATTTCTTGTGGAGCGAGCCATGGATAACATTCAGGATACCGACCTGCTGGAACTGACATCATTGCATAAGCAATATGTCAATGCCCTGGAGGCCCGTGATTATGTTGGGATCCGGACAACAAACGTCAAGTTTCATTTCAGGCTGTACGAACTCGGGAACAGCCCGCAAACCTTGCAATTTGTCCGTGTGCTATGGGCCAAAACGCCATTTAACTTTCAGGACCTTGGCGAACCGGCCCGCTTTCATCAAATTCACGATGAACACAGCGAAATCCTGGAAAAAATACTTAATCACGATACGCCTGGCGTGATCGAAAGCTTCAGGCAACACCTGATAGCGGGCCGAAGACGGCTCTATGAAACACCCTGATAACACTCAGGTAACCATTTAGCATAAAACCAAACAGGAGACAAAAATGATCGGGAATCTCTCTCGAGTGGGATTGTTGCGCGCTGCATTTGCAATATCCGCTTTTCTGACCCCCCTAACCGCTTCCCTCGCACAAGATGGTGCGCCCGTAAGATTTGTTGTTCCGTTCACTCCGGGTGGCGGCAATGACATTCTGGCACGTACGTTGGCCCCCCGCCTGGCAGAAAAACTTCATCGTAACGTCATCGTTGAAAACAAACCAGGCGCCGGCGGCAATATCGGTACCGCGTTTGTAGCCAATGCAAAGCCTGACGGTAACACCATTCTTATTGCCGGTAGCCAGATTACTACCCAGCCCGCATTGGGTATGAAAACTTCTTTCGACATTCAAAAAGATCTGGCTCCGGTCGGAATGATTGCCGAAGTTCCCATGATCTTTGTCGTCAATCCAAAGATGCCCTACAAAACAATGGAAGAATTCATTCTTTACGCACGAAATCATCCAAACGAAATTAACTACAGCAGCCCGGGCATTGGCGTGCCTCAGCACTTGGCAGGAGAATTATTGTCCGGCCTGGCCAAAATTGACATCACACATGTTCCCTACCAAGGGACAGGCCCCTCCGTAGCCGACGTGATTGGGGGACAGATCCAGTCAACTTTTGGCTCCATGGGGTCAGTTCTTCCTCAAATCCAGAATGGATCTCTGCGCGCCCTGGGCGTGGCGCGAAGCAAACGCACTTCGGTACTACCCGACGTCCCTGCATTCAGCGAAATCAAGGAAGGGGATATGAGCAAGTACAACGCGTCTCTGTGGTTCAGCGTTATGGCCCCGGCCGGGACATCGCAAGAAAAAATTGATTCGCTAAATGCCGCAATCAATGATGCGTTAGATTCGCCGGACGTACAAAAGAAGCTGTCCGAGCAAGGCTTTGAAATCAGTAAAAGCACACCGGAGGAACTTGCCAAAATCATCAACAGTGATCTGGCTCTCTGGCAGAAAGTCGCAGAAGACAACAAGTTGTCCACAAAGCAATAATTCAACCGAATGGAAAGGCATGTATGTTTAGGAAGATTCTTGAAGGCGTCAAAGTACTTGATTTTACCCACGTAGGAGCAGGGCCAATGTGTACCATGCTGCTGGGGGACATGGGGGCAGAGATTATCAAGGTAGAACCTCCGGGAGGAGAACTTGGGCGTAAGTTGGGACCTGGCTGGATCGGAGAGGACTGCACTGCCTATTATGGTTTCAATCGCAACAAGCAATCCATTGTGATTGATCTGAAAAAAGAACAGGGTCGCGATCTGGCCAGGCAACTTTGTGCAAATGCCCAGATCGTGGTTGAAAGTCTGAGGCCCGGTGTCATGGATCGACTGGGTCTTGGCTACGAACGGCTAGCTGAAACCCGGCGGAATTTGATTTATTGTTCTATTTCGGCGTATGGTCAGTCGGGCCCGTTTTCGGAGCGTCCAGGCGTCGATGGCATCCTGCAAGCGGACACCGGCCTCATGAGCCTGATCGGCCACCCAGATGTTCAGGAGCCATGCAAAGTGCAGGCGCCTATCGTTGATGTCACCACCGGGTATGTCGCCTGCATGAGCATTCTTGCCAAACTGCTGGACAAAACAAAAGGTGGGGTGGGTGGCCACATTGACATCAGCCTGATGAACGCCGCGCTGGTGTTGCAGCAGACGACATTGACAAATTTTTTTCATCAAAAAAGTTTGCCACAGCCCTTGGGCAGCGCAGCGCCCTATTCTGCCCCCAATGAAGCCTTTCAAACTCAAGATGGCTGGATCATGGTCGCTGGGTATAACGGCGATCGCTGGTCACGTTTGTGTGACGCCTTGGACATTTCAGAATTTGCCAACGACGAAAGACTGGTCAGTTCTTCGTCACGAGTCGAGAACCGGCAATTCATGCGACAGATTCTGAATGAGGCATTTCGCAAGAAAAAAACCATCTACTGGATGGACAAATTGCGCAGTGCAGACATTCTATGCGCCAAAGTCGCGCAATACTCAGATGTTGAACTACACCCCCAAGCCATTCACAACAGTATTTTTACCAGTTTTGATCATCCTGAATTCGGCCCTATCAAAACAGTCGGTTTCCCGGTGAACAGCATGTCGTCCAATGCGCAACCGCACGACATGCCACCGTCCTGCGGGCAGCATTCCAGGGAGATACTTGAAAAAAACGGTTTTTCGGCCGAGCAAATCGAAACTTATTACACTGCGAACATTATCAAATAACCGGATTTCAAGGAGAAACGATGAGTTTACTTTATCAAGTTACGAATGCGGTTGGCATCATCACATTAAATCGACCTGAGGCGATGAACGCAATCGACCCTGAAACCTTGGCGGAATTACGCGATTGCTGGATTAGAATCAGCCAGGACCCCAAACTGCGCTGCGTTATCCTGACCGCATCCGGTACACGCGCCTTTTGCACGGGATCTGATCTGAAAAAAACAATGCCTCCAAAAGAAGGAATTGCGCAATTGACATTTGGCGTCGAGACCACTCCACATCTGCTCGACGGAATGGAGCAGGTGAAAGTTCCCATTGTGTGTGCCATTAATGGTTTTGCCATCGGCGGCGGGCTGGAATTGGCCTTGGCTTGTGACCTGCGCATTGCCAGCAAAAATGCAAAATTCGGCCTGCCTGAAGTATGCATTGGCAGTATCCCGGGAGGAGCTGGGACACAGCGTCTGCCAAGAATTATCGGGCTTTCCAACGCCATGCATATGCTCCTGACCGGAAGCATCGTCGACGCCTGCGAGGCACATCGCATTGGCTTGGTTAGTCATCTCGTGGACGAAGCCGAACTGATGTCTGAGGCGATCGCCATGGCCAATCGCATTGCGGCGAATGCGCCACTTTCGGTCCGTGCAATTAAAAAGCTGGTGGAAGATGGAATGGATATGCCGTTGATCCACGCGATTGAACATGAGGCATTTGTATTTGGAATTCTTCGCGACAGTCATGACAGAATCGAAGGGCGAAAAGCATTCCAGGAAAAGCGCAAACCAGCTTTCGAGGGAAGATAAACCAGGAGATAGTAATGAGTATATTATCGGAATGCTTCGGCATTGCAGAGCAACACATTTTCATCGAGAATCAATGGGTATTTGCAGACGGCGACACTATTGCCGTAAACAATCCCGTTGATGGTCAGAAAATCGGTCAAATCAATGAAACCTCGGTGCCCCAGACAGATGCCGCGGTCTCAGCTGCGCTAAGGGCATTTCCGGCATGGTCAGCCACCCCGGCTCCCGAGCGCGCGCGCCATTTATATGCGTTTGCCGAGCAGATTGACACTCACCTTGAGCAGCTTGCCCTGCTTCTTACGCAAGAACAAGGAAAACCGCTAGCAGAAGCGCGTGCAGAGGTCTCATTTGCCATCTCCTTTCTGCAGCACGCCGCCGAATCTGCGCGTCGCCTGGAAGGAGAAATTCTGCCAGGGGATACCAGAGACGAATTTATCACGATCCACCGCGTTCCCTATGGTGTCGTCGCAGGGATCACTGCCTGGAACTTTCCTATAGCACTGTTTACCAGAAAAGTGGGACCGGCATTGGTCACCGGAAACACGATTGTTATCAAACCGCATGAGCTCACTCCCTTAACAGCGCTCGCCCTGGCTGAACTCGCACGCCTGGCGGGCATTCCCGCCGGTGTCCTGAACGTGGTCACCGGAGCTGGTCGCTCAGTTGGCGAGCATCTGGTCACACACCCAAACGTCAGTCTGGTCTCCATGACAGGGAGCGTGAGGGCTGGCCGTGAAATTTACGCAGCGGCCAGCCATGATATTAAATCCATTCGCCTGGAACTGGGCGGTAAAGCCCCTTTTATCGTACTGGCGGACGCGGATTTGGAAAAAGCAGTGCAGGCAGCAATTCAAGCGAAGTTTGTCAATGGGGGACAAGTCTGTACTGCAAATGATCGTATGTATATAGAAGATGCGGTTTATGAAAAATTTGTAGAGAAATTTGTTGATGCAGTTCGCAATCTGCGGATTGGCGATCCGCTGGGGAAAGTAGATTTGGGCCCAAGGGCCAGCCAGCCGGAGGTTGGCAAGTTGCAGGCGATACTGGAACGTGCCTGTCGCTCAGGGGCGAAGGTATTGCTCGATTTAAACGCCAGTTCCAGACCTGCTCCCGCACATGCCAACGGGAACTGGTTCTATCCGGCGGTGCTGGAAGTGACGTCAAATGATCTGGAAATAATGCAGGAGGAAACCTTCGGACCCATTGCACCGATAATGAGGATATCTTCGCTAGATGAAGCGATTACCTTTGCCAACCAAAGCAAGTACGGGTTGTCTGCTTACGTATTTACGCAAAGCAACAGAAACATTATGCGCTGTCTTGCGGAACTGGAGTTTGGCGAGATTTTTGTAAACCGTGGTGCCGGCGAGAGCGTACACGCATTTCACGCCGGCTACAAACTCAGCGGCATCGGAGGAGAAGATGGCAAGCATGGAATAGAGGGATATCTCAGGAAAAAAACCTTGTATAACAATTTTTCATGAAAGAGACCTGAAGACCGATAATCCAACTTGATTTGTCGACCTATTGGGTCAAAAGCCCCTTTATGTCAGGCTGCTGGAAAAAGGCTAATTCACTCGCCCCGATGCTCGATGGTGACCACTAGTCCTGCGGCTTTCAGCCTATCGGCGACGGCACGCACAGCACGCTCAAGCTCGTGCGCATCCGCAGTGACGAACAGAACGCCCTCTCCATCGACGGCCGGCGCGATCAAAACCCGCGCATCTGCCGGAAAGTCGTGACCGCGCCAGTCTCGCGTGCGTCTTAAGTGGTCCATGGTCTCGCGGGAAAGCGTGTCATTACGCTGTACCAGTGCAGTCTGATCCTGCAAATGCCAATTCTGAAAGAACATTTCGGTTGCCGCATGAGGAGTGGTAGCAGTTGCAATATCCGCAGGCCAGCAATGGAACAAGCGCTCCACCACTCTCCTTCCGAACCAGGCTCGGGGCGCCGGATGCACCGTCAGACCATCTGGGAGGTCTGCGTTAAAAAGCAGCCGAAAAGCAAGTGTGCCGCTTGTCGTCGCGGTTTCTGTAACCGCCCGCATAATCGGCTCTGGAACGCATTCGTCAATGGGAAGCGGCAGAACCGTCCAGGTAAGCAAGGCCGCTATGCTGTTGACCGGCCGCAAGTTTGCAGTCTGCTCGTTGGCTTCGTCCCATTTGTACAGAATCTGGACAAAAATGTCCGGACTGTTGCTCATCACGCCTCCCTCAAGCTCTCACCTCACCCTGCTAGCAAATAACGTCAGAACAGGCATTACCACGCGACAACCTGCATCAGCTAACAATGCCCTGCTCCTGATGCCGGATCAAGCGCGCGTATGGGCCATACTGGGCAAGCAATGCATCATGCGTACCCTGTTCAACCAGTTTTCCATCATCCAGAACCAGGATCTGGTCAGCCTCGCGAATGGTCGACAGGCGGTGTGCAATGATCAGGGTGGTACGCTCACGCATCAGCAAAGTAAGCGCATCTCGTACCTGCATTTCACTCAGGCTGTCCAGGTGTGAGGTTGCCTCATCCAGTATCAAAATGGGCGCGTTCTTCAAAAAAGCACGTGCGATGGCAATACGTTGTCGTTGCCCTCCAGACAGTTGCGTGCCGCGCTCACCAACGAGCGTGTCCAGGCCTTGCGGCAACGAGGCAACGAACGCTGATAGCGCTGCAGATGCCAGCGCGTTGCGTACCTCGGCTTCACTTGCATCCGGACGGGCGAGCCGTATGTTTGCTGCCAGCGTGTCGTTAAACAAATAGGTGTCCTGTGTGACCAGGGCAACATGATCCCTCAGGTTATCCAGTTCGAGTTGGCGGATGTCGGTGTCACCGATACGAATTGCTCCCGCGCTGACGTCCCAGAATCGCAGCAGCAAGTTGGCAATGGTGCTTTTGCCAGCCCCGGAAGCGCCAACCAGTGCGGTAGTTGTACCGGGCGGGAGCAAAAAGGAAAGCCCATCCAGCGTAAGGCGCGAGACCGGCGTATACCGAAAGCCTACCTTATCGAAGTTGATCGATAGCCCTTGCGCTGTGGGCACGAGCCGGCCCGGCCCATTTCTGACAGGAACAGGCTCTTGATGCACCACATGCAGCCGACGACTGGCGGCCACGGTATCAGCCAACTGGCGGCTTACCTGTGATATTTCGGATACAGGCAGAAACGTTGCGACCGCCACGAGCACCAGCAATGGGACCATGGTCGGATCAAGCGCACCGGCATTGGCCAGCAAGGCACCGGTAACGGCAACCGCCAATCCGCCCAGCCCCATCGCCAACTCGAACCAGGCGCTCTGCGCCGATAAATCATTCAAGATGGCTTGCCTTTGGCGGCTGTATGATTGGGCAATATCCAAAAACTGCTTGCGCCGGTGTGCGGTAGCCTGAAAGGCGGTCAGATCGGCCATTCCCTGGATCGTGTCGGTCAGATGCGCACTCATTTGGCCAAGGGACTGACGCGCCTGCTCCCCCAGCGCATCAATCCGTCGTCGGCTGCGCACCGGAGACAATAGCGCATAGGCAAGAAACGGCAGCAAGGCCAGCGCGATCGGCCAGCTATAGATTGCCAGAAATCCTAGTACAGTAGCAGGTACAAGTACCGATACAATCGCCGGCGCGATGGTATGAGCATAAAAGTATTCAATCATTTCCACATCCTGCGTGGCCAGGGATACCAGATCCCCTGAACGGCGTTCCAGCAGATACGCTGGCGCAAGCTGCTCGAGCTTGTCATACAAATCAATCCGCATGTTGGCCAGCAGTTTATAAGCCATTGCATGCGCGAGCCAGGACTCCAGCCAGTGGAATAACGCGGCCAGCGGCGCAACGACCAGCAGCGCAATGATCAGCATCTGGGTTGGCTGGCCATTGCGCAGCGCGGCGACAACAAGCGCACTCAGCACACCCACGCCGATAAAAGCGGCCACCCGTGCCACGCCGAGCAAGATGGTTGCAACCAGCGTCAGGCGCCAGGGCTTGACCACCGACATCAGTGTAGCCAGTACGTCTGACCAGCCCACCCGGACTGCATCTTCCTCCAGCGACCGTGTCCTGGGAGCGCTGGCGCGGTGTGGTGGCGCTATGGGATCAGCCTGCGTATCGGCCTTTTCCGAGATCTGGCTGACACTGGTCTGCTCCCGCATCAATCGATAGTACAGCCCCTCTTGCTGCATCAATGCCTTGTGGGACCCAGACTCCACAATCCGCCCTTGTTCCAGCACCAGGATTCTATCGGCATTAATCACACTGGCCAGACGGTGCGCCAGGATCAACGTGGTTCTTCCTGCCATCAGCCGGTCCAGCGCCTCCTGGATCAGGAACTCGTTCTGGGCGTCGACAGATGAGAGCGCCTCGTCCAGGATGAGGATCGGCGCGTCCCGCAACAGCGCTCGGGCGATACCGACACGCTGCCGCTGTCCGCCAGACAGTTGGAGTCCTCGGTCACCCACCTGCGTCTCGTAACCATCAGGCAGCGTCATAATGAATGCGTCGATATTGGCCGATCGGGCGGCCGCGCGCACCTGTTCCGGTGTTGCATCGGGGCGGCCCAGCCGTATATTCTCGCTCAGGGTGCCGTGAAACAGGGTAATGTCCTGACTCACCAGCGCGATGCGCGATAGCAATGCCTCTTCGGACAGATCCCGCACGTCGTATCCCCCCAGGAATATGTGGCCACTCTGCGGCGTCACTTCGCGCAAGAGCAACCGAACAATGGTGGATTTACCTGCGCCACTAGGCCCGACGACACCGATGCGCTCGCCGGCGGCTATTTCGAAATTCAGGTCACGGTGCGCTATGCGCTCGGGTTGATATGCGAAGGTCACATTATCAAAACGAATATATGGCTCCAGATCCATCGGTGAGATTGCCCGCTCGGATGCTGTCTTAACGCGACGCGCATCGTTAAGCGCATGAATACTGGCCGCCGCCGACTGCCCAAGCATGCCCTGGTGCAGTACCGAGCGCAGGTCGCGCAGTGGGCGAAAAATTTCGGTGCCTGCCATCAACACAATCAGAAGCGCTTCCAGGCTCATTTCGCCCTGCACCACGCGAGTTGCGCCCAGCGCGATGGCAATCGCGGCCCCCATGGCAACACCCAGGTCGCTCATACCGCGCGTGAGTACGCTAACCGACAAGACCCAGAATGTCTTGTCTGACAAATGCCGTGCTCGCTCAGCCAGCCGCAGGCCAAAACTTTTTCCTTGACCAAATGCTTTGAGCGTAGGCAAGCCCTGCATCGCATCCAGGAAATCCTCTCCAAACTCCCTGAGTGCCTGCGCGCGTTCCTGGCTGGCACGCCGATCCAGGGCATGCACGGCAGCAGGAGCCAGCAACGAGAACAGCGCCGCAAAAAGGAGGACTGATGCGGTAGGCACGTCCCAGAATGCAATCACGGCAAAGATCGCAATGGGTGCAATGAGCGAAATGGCGACTTGAGGCAAATAGCGGCCAAAAAAGGTCTGCAACTGCTCGACACCATCGATGACGCTCAGCATGACACCACCGGTACGCTGGCTACCGAGCCACGCAGGCCCCAGATCGACAATGCGATCATACAGGCCGGCGCGCAGCGTCAACTGAATCCGGGCCGCAGACCGGTTAGCCTCGACAGTGCGCAGATGATCGAGCCAGGCGCGCAGCAGTATCATGGCAACCGCATACAACGCCGGCGTCAGCCATTGCTGCCAGGGCTGCTGATCGAACACGCGAGACAATAACTGACCCAGAAAGACATAACGGGCAATGCCCGCCAGCAAGGCCAGCAGGCCGAGCAGCACCCCGCCTGCCATACGGGTGCGCAAGCCGGCGGTCATCAGCCACAAACGATAGTCAAAGTACATATCCACTCCTTTACATCACAGTATCTTACTGACAGAGCAGGCCGAAGACAATCGATTGTTGGCACTTGGCATTATTACAATCGGGATAGATGGAATGGCACACTACCCCTGTTATTCCGACTATAGAGCGGGGGGTTTATATCAGCCCGGCTTTATTTCAACTTCGGCCATTTCTTCTATGGTCAGGGCAATGGCCGTGTGATCCATCTGGCCACGCCCACTGTCCACTCCGTATTGCCAAAGTTTCTGAACAGCCGAGGATACCCATACCGGTGAGCCGACACTACGAGCCATATCAACAGCGATGCCAACATCCTTGGACATAAGGGCCATGGAAAATCCCGGTTTGAACGCCCTGGACAGTACCTGTTGAGGAAACTTCGTTTCGCTTGCTGCGCTGCGTCCGCTACCGGAATTGACAACATCCAGCAGTTTTTGCGCATCTACGCCCATTTTCACCCCCAATGCCAGCGCTTCTGAAGTGATAGCAAGCGTGGTGGCGGTAATAAGGTTATTCAGCGCCTTCGCTGTATGTCCCGCGCCTATCCGTCCGACATGGATGATCTGCGTACCGATCAAATCTAGGATTGGCTTGACCAGCTCCACCGTTTGCTCATTTCCGCCAACCATGATGGTTAGCGTGCCATTTTCCGCCTTTTGAACGCCGCCGCTTACCGGCGCGTCGATCATCATCACATCTTGCCGTGATAACACCGCTGCGATGTCCTGGGTAACCGCAGGTATCGAGGTTGTCATTTCAATCAGCACAGTCCCTGCTCGCATGCCAGTGGATAACCCCTCTGTTCCCAGGACGGCCTGCCGAACGATGTCTGCATTGGGCAGAACAGTCAGAATGATTTCATGCCCTGCACCAAGTAAAGCGAGGCTTGCGTAGGGTTTTGCCCCCAGCGACTCGAACGTCTTCAGCACTTGCTTATTGGTGTCAAATACGCCGACTTCGTGGCCCAGCTGCAACAACCGTTTGGCGATGCGTCCCCCCATGTTTCCCAGACCCACAACTGCGATGCTTTTTTTCATGATTTTTCCTGTAATTGATTCATTGCAATAACGTCAAGCCTGAGCATCAGGAAGGCGAATCAGCAGACCGTCCATGTCATCAACCACTTTAATCTGACAGGTCAATCGTGATCCCTCTGCACGCATATAGGCAAAATCCAGCATTTCGAGCTCAACGGCATCGGCGCTTTCAATTCGGTCGCGCCATTTTTCATCGATATACCCGTGGCACGTGGCACAGGAGCAGGCGCCGCCACAGTCAGCATCAATACCGTTTACACCATTCTGGACGGCCACTTCCATAATGGACTGGCCAATCTCGGCATTCACCGATTTGCGTACACCGTCCGGCTCAATAAATATAATATTTGGCATGTAGATTTCCGTATTTCTAAGTGACCAGGTCTGTTTTTTCGGATAAGGTCAGTGTGCTTAACTCAAGAGATTCATTGGCTATCCCGTCAAGGTCCGGGCTCTGGCCGCTGCTTAACCATCTTCGCGCCGTCATGAATGCCTTTGCATCATTAACCGCATCTACAGCAATCAGCCGTTCCCCGGCAAAGTACCAAATAGAGAGAGAACTATCATTTTTCCTCCTGACCGCGACGTGGGTGTAACCCGAATTCAGGCCGGCGATCTGGAGTTTGGTGGTGTATTGGTCTGACCAGAACCATGGCTGGCAATCGTAACTGGCAGATGCCCCGGTAATAGACCGCGCCACAACCTCAGCCATGTCTACCGCATTCTGAACGGACTCCAGGCGGATCATCTGGTCACGAAAAGCAAAGCTGGCGCAGTCACCGATTGCATATATGGCCGTATCTGAAGTGCGCCCTGCGTGATCCACCACAATGCCATTGGCCACTTGCAGCCCTGCATCTTTTGCCAACGTCACGTCAGGGATGACGCCGATTCCTACTACCACGACATCAACGTCGATCTCTGTGCCATCACTCAATCCAGCTTTTTCGACCCGATCATCAGACCGTTCCAGATATTTAATACCCACTCCCTCAAGAATCCGAACGCCATGCTTCTGATGAAGGCTTTTGAAGTGTGCCGCGGTTTGCGCGGCAGCAACGCGCCCGAGAATACGATCCTCGCGCTCAATGAGCGTAACCTGCAAGCCTAGGCTTCGAGCTACCGCAGCCATTTCCAGGCCAATATATCCTCCGCCCACCACAAGAAGATTTTTGTTTGGTGTAAACGTATCTCGTATGCGCTTTGCATCTGACAGATTTCTAAGTGTATGAATGTTCTGTGCCCGGCCGCCCTGCTCTTCAGACAGTGTCCTTGCGCGGGCTCCGGTTGCAAGTACCAGAGTGTCGTAATGGAGCCTCTGCCCGTCTTCCAGTTCAATCTGGTTTTGGGAGCGATGGATTGCATTAACACGACAGTTCAACCGAAGATCGATTTGCTCACTCCTGTATTGGCTTTCCGGTTTAAGATATAACCGCTCTTCATCCGCCAGATTGGCTATGTATTTTTTCGATAACGGAGGCCGATGGTAAGGCAGGTAAATGTCTTCTCCTGTCACAGTGATCGTCCCCTTGAAACCCAGAGTACGGAGCTTGAACGCAACAGACACCCCGGCATGCCCTGAGCCCACGATTACAACATTTCCGTTCATTCTGGATCTATTCCTTTACGTATAAATGCGATCAACCTGTTAAAGAGTAGTGCCGAGAGGTCAACCTCGGATCTTGCTGTCTTAATTGACTTTTGCGTCAGATTTCTGCACGACTGTTGCCCATTTCTTAATATCACGATCCAGCATGGACTGAAATTGAACCGGCGTGCTAACCAGCGGACTGGCGCCCTGGGCAGCAATACTTTTTGCCATCTCTGCGCTCTGCAGTAAGGCGCCAATGTCCGCATTGATCTTATTGACGATCTCAACTGGCGTATCTTTTGGTGCAAATATGCCAAACCACGGATTGACGTCAAAATTGGTATAGCCCGATTCAGCGATGGTTGGGACCGTCGGTAACTGCTTGGATCGATCGGCGCTTGTCACCGCAAGCGCCCGTACCTTGCCACTTTCAATTTGTTGCGCTATGGAAGGAACACTGGTGAAAACCGCCGTAATTCTTCCGCCAAGAAGATCGGCCAAAGCAGGGCTGGCTCCCTTGTAAGGGACATGAGTCATATGCGTGCCCGCCGCCAGGTTCACCATTTCACCAAGCAGATGATTGACCGATCCACTGCCTGCCGAACCAAACGTAATATTGGATTTCGACTTTCCCAGTGCGATGAATTCTTCGAATGTCCTGGCTTTCACGTTGTTATTTACGACACAGAGAAAGGGAACGGTCGCAATGGTTGCCACTGCGACAAAATCTTTGACCGGATCATATTGCAGATCACTATACAGACTGACATTGATCGCCTGAGTCCCTTCGTAGGACATCAGCAGGGTATAGCCATCTTTCCTGGATTTGGCAACATGACTGAGCCCAATGTTTCCACCGGCACCTGCTCTATTTTCAACAACGACAGGCTGGCCCCATTGCTCTGACAACTTGTGGGCCAGAATTCGTGCCAAAGCGTCAGAAGCCCCTCCAGGCGCCTGCGGCACGACCAATGTGACTGGACGCTCAGGATAAGCCGCATAGACCTGGGAATGGCAGTACAACGCGAATATCATAAACAACAACGCTGCATTAAAACTTTTTATTACTTTCCTCATACCTGTCTCCTTGATTTTTTACTGTCTATGGGTATATTTCATATTTGTACAAAAACGCAAACCTCCCCTGCTGGGCACAGCCTTAGTCGCTGAAGCAATGCACAATGGTTTTCGTCGTAGTAAATTCATCCAGCGCTTGAAAACCTTTTTCCCGGCCATAACCACTTTTCTTTCGCCCGCCGAATGGCAATTCCACGCCACCGCCTGCGCCGTAGCAATTGACATAGAACTGGCCGGCGGACACTGCGCGCGCCATGCGCTGCTGCCGCGCTCCGTTTTCAGTCCATATTGCTGCAACCAGACCATAATCAGTATCATTAGCCAGCCGTACCGCGTCAGCTTCATCCTCAAAAGGCATGACTGCCAGAATCGGACCAAACACCTCAGCATGAGCCAGCTCATGATCACGAGGCACTGGCCCGTACATCATAGGCGGCACGAAGAATCCGCCAGCATGGACATCAGTAATCTTGCCTTTGGCAATAAGCGGTACGCCTGACTGATCGATACGTTTGATAAGCGTATTCAGGCGTTCAAACTGCGCTCGGGTAATGATGGGACCGCACTGCATGCCAGCGTCGGGCAAGCCTGCCGTAATTGAGGAGATAGCCTGAGCGACACGCACGGTCACCTCTTCATAGATCTCTTGCTGTATTAGCAACCGCGTACCGGCCGAACAAGTCTGGCCTGTATTCTGGACTATGCCCCCGACAATAGCGGGAATCGCCTTGCCCAGATTGGCATCCGCAAACACTATTTGTGGGGATTTTCCACCCAGTTCAAGCAGGCAAGGGACCTGATTGGTCGCACTGGCCGCCTGAATGTGCGCACCGACGGTTGGAGATCCCGTAAAAGTGATGAGATTGATATCAGGATGCCGCGCTAATGCATCGCCGGCTTCATACCCATAGCCTGTGACGATGTTCAACACCCCATCCGGTAAGCCTGCGTTCTGCATCAGATTGGCAATGTAAAGCACCGACTGACATGCCTCTTCTGAGGGCTTCAGTACAATCGCATTGCCTGCCGCCAGTGCCGGACAACACGTACGACCAAACATCTGAGACGGATAGTTCCACGGGATGATATGTGCCGTTACCCCCAGAGGCTCATGGACCACCTGAACGTTATAACCATTGGCATAGGGAATCACCTGGCCATGGTGCTTGTCGGCGGCGGAGCCATAAAACTCGAAGTAGCGAGCAAGAACCGCAATATCGTTTTGGGCCAGATGCAAGGGCTTTCCGGTATCGCTTGATTCGATTTTTGCGATTTCCCCTGCGTGCAATAGAATTTGCTCTCCGATCCGGCACAGTAATCGTCCACGTTCCAGCGCAGACCAGCTTGCCCAGTGATTCAGGAAGGCGTTGCGCGCTGCTTGCACAGCGGCGTCGATATCGGCCGGTCCTCCCCTGCTCACTTGCGTGAAAACCTGGCCTGTTGCCGGATCGTCGACATCGATCACACGTTCGTCATATGACGACTGCCATTTCCCATTAATCAATAATGTCTTCATGAATCTTCAGCCTGATCCATTTCCCTAAGCACTTCCTGCGCTGCCCGAAAGCTGTCAACCCCGGCGGGAACGCCGCAGTACACGGCGACCTGCAGAAACACCTCACGAAGTTCTTCCTGCGTCCAGCCGTTATTGACTGCGCCGCGCACGTGAGCCTTGAGTTCATTGGTCCGTCCCAGGGCACAGACCATTCCAAGGTTCAACATCGATCGATCCTTGCGGCTTAACCCTGGACGATTCCAGATTTCGTCCCAGCAATATTCAGTGACAAATGCCTGCATAGGCCAGTTGTAGTCGGTAGCGCTGTTCAAAGCCCTGTCGACATATTCATCCCCCAGGACGTCTCGGCGGGTTTTGAGCCCACGTTCGAATTTTTCAGATCTTTTGAAAGTGCTCATAATCTCGTTTAACGTTGTTAAATCTGGTTGTTTGATCGGATTCGCTTGAAGGCACTATCGCTTCAGACATCCACATAAATTTCGTCATTCTGGATGGATACCTCATAAGTCTTGATGCGACTGTTGCTCACACCAAACAGGCATTTCCCGGTTTCAAGATCAAACTCCCACCCGTGCCAGGGACACTTGAGTACCTGATTTTCCATTCCATACTGGTATTGGCCCGCGCACGATGTAGGTAACATGGTCCCCTGCACGGTTCCCCGAGCCAGCGGCGCCCGTTTGTGCGGGCAAATATTCTTGACAGCAAAAACCTTGCCTCCTGCCTTGAATACGCCTATCGGACGACCCTCCACATCTACCGTTAATGCGTCATCCTCGGGAATATCGCTCAGATGTCCAACTTTATGCAGCATGGCTCGCTCCAGTGTGATGGCTTGGTTTCAATCCGAATAGCTCCGCGGCATTGTCGTGAAAGATCCGCTGCTTCAGATTTTCGGGAAGACGCTGGAATGTGGTTTGCGGATAATCGGTATCCCAATGCGGATAGTCAGTGCTAAAAAGAATCGTTCGATCTGCATGCACCATCTCCAGGATTTGTGTCAGGTATTCGTCTTTCTCCGGTTCCTCCAAGGGCTGGCTGGTGAAACGCACACGGTCCAGCACATATGAACTCGGCTCCTTTTCCAGCCAGGGAACTTCGTTGCGGAACTGTCGCCAATTCTGATCGAACCGCCAAAGCATATGCGGAACCCACCCGAAGCCGAATTCGGCTGCAAGCACCTTCAATCCGGGAAACCGGACAAATACGCCCTCAAATAGCAGGCTTGTGATATTGCCCATCGCGATCTGCGGAAAACAGGAGTGCCGTTCGATATAGGTGCTGGGTACGCCGCCCGCAAAAGACACACTTGTCTGGAACGCCCCTTCCGTACCGGTAGGATGAAGAAAAATGGGTAAACCGAGCTCCTCGGCCGCTTCATAAATGGGGTAGTAGTGAACATTGCCCATGAGAATATTCATAAGCGGCATGTATACTGCCACGATATTTTCCTGACCGCCGATCCGACGAATTTCCCTTGCCGCCTCCACAGGATCGTGCACCGCTACGCACATGGCCAGGCGAAACCGATCATCAACCGATAGCCATTTATCAATGAAATAATCGTTGAATGCCCGGGCCAGCACCGTAGCTTCTCCGGCGTTCGGCAAGGACACCAGCTTTCCCGCCTGGATGGACGAAAGGATTGCGTATTCGATATTCAATTTATCCAGATGCGCTTCACGCAGAAAATGCGGATCCGAGCCGCCGACGCCGCCGTCCGGTGTCTTTGCGTCGCGACGAATGGAAGTGGCCCCCGCCAACGGTGGGCGAAGCGGATGATCGGGCAAAACAGAACGTTTTCCTTCGAACCGCATTTGCCAGCTTTTGCTCATATAGGGCTTCAAACCCTCGATATCCCCGCTTATCCAGGGATGAACATCTGAATCGATAATTGTCATACGTGATGTGTCCATTGCTGCTCTCTTTTCAATTTCTCCAGCGGCTCAATAAATTCCTTTGAAACCGTGGTGATTGGTATTGTCGTCATGCTACTATCGAAGCCGCGTTCGGGGAATTTTGAATTTCAAGCAACAGGTTTCGGCCAAACCGAACGCCAGACCGCTAATAACAGCTGCAATTTTTCATGCACAGGCAACACAGGGGACCGAAGAATGTACTTTGAGCTATCCGACATGCGCGTTTTTATCCATGTTGCCGAATCGTCCAGCATCACACAGGGAGCCAAGCGGGCGCATTTATCCACGGCAGCGACAAGCGCCAGGATAAAAGCGCTGGAAGGCCAACTGGGAGCAAAACTGCTGTACCGCGATAGCCGGGGTGTTACGCTTACGCCAGCAGGTATCAAGCTATTGCGGCACAGCCGGATCATCATGCGCCAGGTTGATTTCGTAAAAAGTGAATTCGCGGAATACGGAAGTGGCATGCTGGGGCATATCCGGATCTTTGCCAATACCACGGCGGTTACCGAATCGCTGCCGGAATTGCTGGCTCAATTTCTTGCCCTGCACCCAGCCATCACGGTGGATCTGCAAGAGCGTTTGTCGCGCGATATTGTCAGGGGTGTACTTGATGGGTCCGCAGACCTGGGACTGATTGCCGGGCCGGTCGAAGCGGAAGGACTGGAAGTCATTCACTACAGCACGGATCGACTCCTGTTGGCCTTGCCAATCGGGCATGCATTGGCAGACAAATCCTGTATTACTTTGGCCGAGACCCTGGACTACCCCCATGTCAGCTTTCGGGAAGGCAGCACTTTATACGATTTGATGACGGCGCAGGTAGAGCGGCTCGGCCGCAGCTTCCCTATGCGAATACAAGTCTCGAGCTACGAAGCCATTTGCCGGATGATCGAAGCCGGCGTCGGTATAGGCATCATTCCAGAGTCAGCCTCCCGGCGATACTGCAACACCATGCGATTTGTAACGGCGCCGTTGCAGGAGCCATGGGCCATACGCGAGCGCAGCCTATTGGTGCGTGAACTGGACGCAGTGCCTGGGTGCGTGAAAGAGCTCATCGGCACGATCGTTGAGCGCATCGGCAATTGCCCCAAGCCAGCGTCAGATTAACTCCCTGGTACACAGAGACAGGAAACCGGCCTTGCTCAGCACCCATAAGTGATAGCAACACGTCCACAGGCGGCAGGCGAAACTGATTCAACATTTCCCGCAAACACTCCGTTATCGCCCGTTCGACGCTGCAACAAATACCGCCAGTTGGTCTTCGAAGGCCCGCTGGTAGGCAGGCCGCGCCTCGCCGCGTGCCACATACGCGGCCAGATTCGGATAGTCTTTCACGATGCCGGTGGACTGCAGTCTGAGCAGTACCGACACCATCATCAGATCGCCCGCGCTGAAATCGCCTTCCAGCCAATCGGCATCGCCAAGCCGCTCGGACAGTTGACGCAACCGGACACGAACCCGGTCTTCAAGCATCACGTTGCGCTCCTCGTACCATGACTTGTCTCGCTCGAAATATTTGGCCATGCCATACTCGATGACAGGCGGTTCCATCGTGTTGAGCGCCGCGAAGATCCAGCCAATAGATCGCATGCGGGCATTAGCGTCGTCAGGCAACAGGCCAGCATGACGCTCAGCGAGGTGAAGCAGGATGGCCCCCGATTCGAACAGCACGAGATCGCCTTCCTCATAGGTGGGAATCTGGCCAAACGGGTGCAGTGCCATGTGCGCGGGTTGTTTCATCGCAGGGAACGATAAAAGACGTACTTCGTAGGGCAGCCCTACTTCTTCAAGCGCCCAGCGAACGCGCATGTCGCGCGCCAGGCCTTTGCCTTGGTCGGGAGACAGCGCAAAGGCCGTAATGATGGGGATCATGATCAGCTCCGAATGGCTCTCATTACCGAATATTATCCGCTTTGCCATAGCCTGTCACTGCCCATGCACGTTCGGATTCGTTGTATCTTCTCAATGAATATCAATTTGCATACAAAAGCAGCATAAGGGGCAAACACTCAGTGCCAATTAGCGGTGCAACCTATATTGATAATTATTATCTATCCAAGCGTTTAGCAGGTCAGCTATAGCCAGCGCAGTGCCTTATATTCCTATTTAGACCAAGCTTGAATCCGTCAATAGCTCTAACGCCAGTAATCTGACCCTGGACGATACAAGCCTGGCGCCTTCGGACAACGGACGCTGGCGGGTCACACTCAATGCGATCGTTCTGCGTATACCGGGACTGATGACCAGGCTGGCCCCCAGTTCTCCAGCGGCTATTTCCTGGGCCACTGCGGTCATGGGCAGTAGCGTAAAGGCATGGCCACCGGCAGCTACGTCTTTCATCGCCGTCGCGGTTTCCACTTCCATGACAATGTTCAGCTTCGTATCGTGGCGACGAGACAATACATCCAGCGTCGCTCGCAAGCCATTTGGTACTGCAGGCAATACCAACGGAATGCCATCAAGAGAATGAAAAGGCAGACTTTTCGCCGCAAGTTCAGGCAGGCCGGCCTTGCCGACCAGGAAGGTATCCAGCTTGCCAAGCACATCCTCCCCACGCGATGCGGACGAACCATAGCGATTGACTACGATCATATCCAGTCGACCCGACGCAAGCTGTTCATCAAGGGCGCCGCTGAAGCCCTCGGTCACATGCAGACGAAGCTGGGGTGCACGCTCACGGATATCGGCCAGCAATAGCGGCAATAATTGCCGTGCGAGCGAGGGCAAGACTCCGATATGTACTGTCCCCGTCAATAGACCGGCAGCCTGGTGAGCGGTGGCGCCGAGCTGTTCGACCTGATCAATGATGCGCTTGACTTCGGGATACATGCGTCGACCAAATTCGGACAGCACCATGCCCCGGCCGGTTCTGTCAAACAGGCGCTTGCCCCATTCTTTTTCCAGCATGGCGATCTGACGGCTGACCAGCGACTGCGCCATGTCTGATGCGATCGCTGCGCGGGACAACGATTGCATGTCCGCCACCAACAGGAAAGTGTCCAGTTGCTTGAGATTCATGGTTTCACTTAAATGGAAAGCTGAAATTATAAACTGTGTATTTATATATATCTCAATTGTGGCTAAGCTTGTCTCCATTAACGTAGAACAAATATGGAGACAACCTTGAAACTTACCCATTGCCTCACTGCAGCATTTGCCGCAACCTGCCTGCTGACCTCATCTGTTGTGAATGCGCAAGAATCCGCGTATCCAGCCCGCCCCGTCAACCTGGTCGTCCCCTTTTCCGCGGGTGGTCCCACCGACGCCATGGCGCGCATCCTGGCGCAAAAGCTGGGCGAGCGACTTGGCCAGCAAGTGGTTGTCGACAACCGTGGCGGTGCCGGCGGCAGTATCGCTGCGGAACTGGTGGCTCGTTCCAAAGCAGATGGTTATACACTGTTTTTTGGCACGACCGGCACCATGGCGATCAATCCAAGCCTGTACGCCAACCTGCGTTACGATCCGATCAAGGATTTCGCGCCCATCAGCCTGATGGCGACAACGATGAATGTTCTGGTCGTCAACCCACAACTGCCCGTCAAGACACTTGGTGATCTGGTGAAACTGGCAAAGACGAAGCCGGACGAACTCACTTACGGCTCAGCGGGCAATGGCAGTTCCAATCATCTGTCGGGCGAGCTGTTTCGCACCGCTGCAGGCATCCGGATCAATCACATTCCATACAAAGGCTCGGCGCCTGCGCTCGTTGATCTGCTGGCCGGCCGCATTTCAATGATGTTCGACACCATTGCGCAGCAGACCCAGAATATTTCCGCCGGGAAGGTAACTGCCCTCGCGGTAACCGGTCCAAAGCGCTCGCCATTGCTGCCTGACGTACCCACTGCCCAGCAGGCCGGGCTCGATGGCTTTGACGTCACCATCTGGTATGGCGTGCTTGCCCCACACGGTACGCCCGACGCCATCGTGAACCGACTGCAACGGGAAATTGCAACCATCATGGCGACCGAGGAAATGAAAACGCGCATGCAAAGGGACGGTGCCGCTGCGCAGAGCACCACGCCGGCAGAATTTGCCGATCTGATTAAAAACGACACCGCCAAATGGGCGCCAGTCGTCAAGAACTCCGGCGCCAGCCTGAATTGATACGAGCAGCATCCATGACATTTTCTCCTGATCCTCGCCTGTGCAAAGCCCTTGCGCCGCGCAGCATCGCCGTAATCGGCGCAACCGAAGACCCCAATAAGGTCGGGGGCCGCCCCCTGCATTACCTTAAGCGCTTCGGATTTTCCGGCGCAGTGTATCCGATAAATCCAAGACGCAAGATAATACAGGGTATGCAGGCCTTTGCATCGCTCGCTGAGCTGCCGGAGATACCCGATGTGGCCATCGTCGCAGTCGGCCAGGATGCCGTTCCGGATGTCATAGAACAATGCGCTAAGCAGGCAATTGCATGCGTCATCGTGATGAGCTCGGGTTTCGGCGAAACAGGCAGCGCGGGCGTCGCGCGGCAAACCGCGCTGGTGCAACAGGCTCGCCGACTGGGCGTGCGGCTGGTGGGGCCCAACGCACAAGGCGTGGCCAATTTCCAAACCGGCGCAGTAATGAACTTTAGCACCATGTTCATGGAAATCGAGCCCGAAGACGGACCCGTTGCCATCATCAGCCAGAGCGGCGCCGCCAGCGTCATGCCCTACGCCATGCTGCGTGAACGCGGTGTGGGCGTGCGCTATTTGATTGCCTCCGGCAATGATGCTGATGCCTCGGTGTGCGAATTAGCGCTGGCAGCCGCCGTTGACCCAGATATCCGGGTCATTCTGTTGTATATCGAATCGCTTGCGGATCCCGCCATGCTGGCCGAAACGGCACGACTGGCCACCTCGCGCGGTGCAGCGGTCATTGCCCTGAAGGCCGGACGCAGCGTGCACGGTGCAAAGGCAGCGGCCTCGCACACAGGCGCGATGGTCAACGATGATGTCGTCGTAGATGCCTTTTTTGAACGCCACGGCATCTGGCGTGCCGCCGATGTGCACGGACTGATCAATGCCGTTGAGCTTTATCTGGCAACACCGCCCCGACCCGCAGACAGCCTGGTGGTCATGAGCCACAGCGGCGCTGTCGGGGTGCTGTGCGCGGATGCAGCCGAAGCCCTGAACCTGCCGTTAACGGATTTGGCCCCCGCGGTAGTACGCAGCCTGGCCGACATTATGCCCAGTTTTGCCACGGCG